>ERZ780070.605-NODE-605-length-14935-cov-2.667473_pt1 | contig 14935 bp, 17 predicted proteins | sample MGYA00511577_ERZ780070 | MGnify/ENA primary metagenome ERZ780070 (study PRJEB29588, sample SAMEA2162530) | human gut metagenome | biome: human gut; feature: human-associated habitat; material: faeces | place: Denmark | collected 2008/2010 ...
CCTTTTTAGAAACTCTAAAGGCATTTTTAAAATCATCAACTAAAATATAATTACCATTTTCACGGCCAATATATAAAGGATAACGCATATTAAGTAGCATTACATAAACATCATCATCAACATGTCTAAACCAACCATCAAAATAGTCCTTATAGCCCTTATCATCCATAAGTGTTAGGCCTGAATCAACATAATCAAGGTCTAAATCCTGATTAAAATAATTAGTATTTTCTAAAATAGACATTAGCATTTCCTTAGATAAAGCACTTGCGAATGCTACATTTTCTGTCATATCAAGCTTAACCTTTAGCATATAATCATTAAAATTTAAATACTTATGATGCTCATCATTTATCGAAACAGCATAAAATAAACGGCCAAAATTAGAAATCTTTCTTTCATTTTCTAAAATAGTATAGTTGTCCTCTAAAATCATTTTATATTCATATGTTGGATCATATTCTAGATATTCATCATTTTCAATAAGACCTGTAATTATTCTTTTATTCTTCTCATCCATTTGATACAAAAAACATTTAATCATAATATCGCTCCAATCAATAAGTCAATTTATTATACAATAATTCGTGAAAATAATAAAGAAAAAAATTGACCTATTGAGCTAGATCAATTTCTTTTTTCGATATATTTCGTAGCAGCCTACACCAATAGCATTAGGGCCTGTATGACAGCTTATTAAATTAGAAAGATAATCAATATGATTGAAATTTAGGTTAGGAAGCTTTTTCTTAACTATCGCCTCAACCTCATAAGCTCCTTCAATATCATCAGAGTGAGCAATACCAAAGCCTAGACGTCCTTCCTCATATTGAACCTTAAAGCGATTATTAATATCATCAATTAAAGCATTTACTAGAGTCTTTTTAGCGACTCCGTTAGAAATTACCTTCTTATAGGCATCTAAGCGTCCACCCTGAATTTGAAGTACAGGCTTTATTCTTAAAATCTCACCTAAGGCAGCGGCGCTAGGTGTAACTCTTCCACCCTTCTTTAAAAACTTTAGGGTATCAACCATAATGTAAATACTACTATTTAAGCCCGTATTCTCAACAAAATCACAAATTTCCTCAGGGCTACAGCCATCCTCAATCATTAAAAGCGCACTATCAACCGCACCTCTTTGGGTTACAGAAACACGATGATGATCGGGTACAAAAACACGGCCCTTGTATTCATCATTGGCAAGAGCTAGGGCTTGCTTATAGGAAGCAGAAAGTCCTGATGAAAGAGAAATATGAATTAAAGCATCATATTCCTTCAAAATATTATCCCAAAGCTCCTTAATGGCGTATAAAGATGGCTGGCTTGTGTAAAAATTTACATCCTTAGTACGCATAATATCGAAGAATGTTCTCTTATCAATATTAACCCCCTCAAAATATTCTTCCTCATCAATTCTAAAGGGCATACCTATTACAAATAGATTTTTTATATCACTTTTTTCTAATCCTGAACCAGAATCGGTTACTACTGCTATTTTCATATAATCCTCCTGAAAAATATCAATAAATTAAATTTCTTTTGATTATCAAAAGATTTGCTATAAGAAGAGAGCTATTACGATAGCTCCATCATTTTATCTAAAGCCTTTAGGGCTTTTTTACTAATTTCTTCATCAACAAAAATTTCATTTGTTTCTTCACTTAATACATTATATACATCCTCAAGCTTAGTGTATTTCATATTTACACAAGATAGAGTGTTTGATGCAATAATGAACTTCTTGTTTGGTGAATCCTTCTTCATTTGATGAAGAACTCCCTTTTCAGTAGCTACTATAAAGCAGTTACATGAATCTGATTTAGCATAGCAAATAAGCTGCTTAGTAGAACCAATATAGTCCGCCTGCTCTAAAAGCTCAGGCTGACATTCAGGGTGAGCAATAAGCTTAGCACCTGGATTTTTTCTTTTAAGCTCTAAAATCTTTTTTACATCTAGGAAATGATGAATAGGACAGCATCCAGGCCAAACATCAAATGTTTTACCACTTAGCTTCATCGCATATTTTCCTAAATTTTGATCAGGACAATATAAAATATCATCCCCATTATCTAAATAATGATTAATTATTTTTAAGGCATTAGTTGATGTACAAATACAATCACTTAAGGCCTTTACAGAAGCGGTTGAATTAACATAGGTTATAATTTTAGTATTAGGATGCTCATCCTTATATTTTTTTAAAGCATCAGGGTTAATCATATTAGCCATCTTACAGCCTGCCTTCATAACAGGAAGTAAAACCTTCTTGTTAGGATTTAAAATCTTAGCTGTTTCAGCCATAAAATGAACACCACAAAATACAATAATGCTTGCATCAGTTTTCATCGCTACCTGACTTAAGTACAATGAATCTCCTAAATAATCAGCGATATCCTGTATCTCATCATTTTGATAATAATGACACAAAATAACAGCGTTTTTTTCTTCTTTTAGTCTTTTAATTTCGTTTATATAATCAATCATACAAATAACCTCTAAATGTCTACATTATATAACAAGATCTTAGTAATTACAACCTAATTTTGACTTCGATTAAGTTGATATAGGGCTTTATTAATAAAATCATCAAGAATTTCTAAGGCCTTACAAGCCTCCTCCTCAACGATGTATTCACCATGAGCAGGCTTATTTCTAAAATTGTTGATATTTTCAGGTACGATATAGGAAATATAATCAGAAAGGCTATCCTTAAAATAATTCTTTATTCTTAATGATATTTCGCTATCATTAAATTGACTATTTTTAAGAAGGACATAAATCTTGCCAATTTCTAAATATTCAAGCTTAAATTTATCACGCTTATAAATTTCTTTAAGATCCTCAGGTAGTATATCATATATTTCCTCAGATGCAAGGTCACTAAAAATTCGCGCTAAAATATCCTTAGAGGTAATCTCTATAATTTTAAAGCACTGCAAGGAAATAATACCATAATCAAACATACCTGATTCACTGATTGAATTATATAAGGAAGGTAGGGTAAAATACATTGATTTGGCCTTTTTAGGAAGCTGAGTTAAGGCGATAATTTTCTTAAGCTCTAAGCGAGCCTCCTTAAAAAAAGGCATCTCACTACATTTAGCTAAATAATCATTTGTATAATACTGACCAATCTTTGTTGGTAGTTCGATTTGCTTAAATTTCATTACTGCTAGTGAAACATAGAAGCTATGATTTAGCGGAATTTGCTTTAGGATAGGAAGCGTAAGCCTCATTATTTTAACAATTAAAGCGATATCTGCATATTTAATTAAAACCGCTAAAATATCCGAAAGCTCCTCAAGCCTTAGACTTCCTTTAAAGCTATAAACGCCGTTTGATAAGGAAAATAAGGGCTTACTTTTCTTAAAATTAGCTATTTCAATTCTTTTTTGAAGCTTATAGGGATATAAATATTGATCTGCCTTAAATTCCGTTGCATAGCTAAACATATTATATAGGCTCATTGCTTCAAAGGCACCAGCTAAGGGATAATAGCTTCCCTGAGCTAGAATATCCTCTGCATAGCTATCTAGGTCCATTTTATTTTTTAGCCTCAAAAGCTCCTTCAATATTTGTTCCATTAATACCACCCTTTACTTCTTCTAAGTATGCGATTAAATCCTCAACATATTCACGCTGAAGGATAATATCACTATCATCCTCAAGATATTCATTTAAATAGGATACACCTACCTCAGCTGCAAGCTGGTTAATTTTTGTAACCTCTTCATCTGTTGCGATATCCTCACGCTTAAAGAAGGATTTAAACCAATCAGGATTATCTGACCTTTTTAAGCCCTCATCATATGTCAAAATCATTTTAGCCCTCCAAATTAATTGTAATATTTGCTACATCACCAAGGCTATTTACCTTCATGGTAAAATTAAGTCTTGAAGAATCTGCATATGTTAAATCACTCCACACATCTACTCCTAGCTCTAGGTTTTTTTCAGTGTATAAAAAATCTGCGTTAGCTAAGCGATTTGATCCTAAACCATAGATGGTTTCATCTACATTAGCACCTAAAAGCTTAAGCATTTTTCTAAACTGATTAGAATTATTATATTTAAAGCCTGATTGATAGTATGTATCATCTGTCATAGTAGGGTAACCATTCGAATCAAAATTGATTGTCGCATTAGCATAATAGGCTCTTATACCACTTGTACTTTGATTTAGCTTAGTTAAAAACAGCCCTTGGTTCTTATTCAAACCTTCAGGTGTAAAGTAATCAATTAATATATATTCATCATAAATTGTGCTTATTTGATGATTTGAAACTAATAAGACATTACCGCTTCCATCCTCCTTAGAAAAAGGATTTAAAGTGTAATCGCCTGATTTTTCAACAATGGTAGGCTTGACCCAGCCAAGTAAAATTTTAGATAAGGATGAATGGTCCCCTAAATTACCATCCATCATATCAGCCCCATATAGACCACCACTGGTAGTCGGGTTGTAGGAATAATAATCATCAAGGCCTAAAAGGTGACCTGTTTCATGAATATAGGTTGAGGCATCAACATAATAGCTTGCTTCATTATTCATAAAGCTTGTAGATGCGAAGCTTACCCCAAATGTTTTTTTACCATCAAATTTCTTAGTACCATCGGACAAAGATGTATATGCCCACCAAAAATCAGATTCTCTTTGAGCCTCCTTATTATATAAAAGCCAAAGACCATCAATATAGCCATCTGAGTCACTATCAAAGCTACTGTAGTCAATTTTATCATCAAAATAGCTTAAGGCCTCATCAACTAATAAATCTACACCACTATCCTGCTTCTTAGAATAGTTCTCGTAATAGCTAGAATTATAATTAGGAGTATACCAGTCTAAAATAGTAAATTCCAAATTTAGCAATTTATTGCTTGATTTTTCATAATATGATGAAACACTTTCATATTTAATTGTATCGTTCTTTCCATTAAAGGCATTTTCAATATTCTTATCAACACTATAGAGCTTATTCCTCGATTCAAAATTAATAGGTATAACTAAGCATTTAACATTACCTATTGAAGGCATTGCGTGCGTAACTAAAGGACCGTTTTTATGAAGGGAATCTGTATCAAGATTGTATTCATACTTTTCTTCCTTCGTTATTTCAAAAAGCTTTAGGCTACAGCTTGTAAGTGAAAAAGCTAATAATAGTAAAATAAATAGCTTACGCATTAAATTACCTCCTTGCTAGGAATTATTTAATTCCTCATAATTAAGTCGATTTTCAACTAGGTATTCCTTTAGCTTAGGATAAGCGGTTTTATAAACCATAAAGGAATAGCTAACTGTTTCATTATAAATAAGTGTTACATAAATATCAGGTGAATAGCTAAAATCAAGGCTAACAAGGGCAAGCCCCTCATGCTTTAGCGTTACACTTTCCTTACCATTAAGCACAAATTTAGCAAAATCTAGGGTTACGGTTTTATACTTAGCCTTTGATGTTGCAAGAAGCCATAAAAAATAAGCTAAAGCATATATAAAAATATAGGCTAGCGTTATATAAAAGGCTTGAGCTACAATTTTAGGAAGAATATTTTTAAAAGCAAAGAAAAAGATTAAAAGAACTATTAAGCCTAAGAATCCAAATAATAATGCCTTTTTTGATGTCTTTTTCATCTTTATTACTAAAGCATCATTAATTAAGTCTAAAACTATCATATAATTTTCTTTTCCTTTAATATTTTAAATGCGGTATATAATATATTAAACATTGATACAATAAATAATATTGTTCCTATCGCAATGAAGATGATATCTCTTGTTTGGGCAATATCTCCTTCACCCTTTAATCCTCGCATCGCAATAACGATAAAAAGGGATGCAATTACAAGTAAGATACCGCTTACAATTGCATGAATATATAATTTTTTTTGTTCCATGCTTTCACTCCTCATTTTATTATAATATATCTTAGTTCTTTTTTTCAATTAATGATTTTGACAAATAATAGTAATATATTAAAAAAGCACCATTACCAGGAAGATAGGCCTTAAGATCAAATCTTGGTGAGCTATTATAGCCATTATATAAATATTGATTATTTATGGCATCCATTTGACAGATTTGAATTGATTCTTCTATCCTACCACAATTAAGAAGGCTAAGACCTAAAAAAGGGAAATCCCAGCCCCAGTAGGATGATAAATCCATATTATTAATAATAAAATCAATGGTTTTAATCATTTTAGCTGGTAAAACAAGCTTAGACCTAAAAAAACTCATTAAAAATCCTTCCGTAGGATGATCCTTATATAAATCATATTTTCCCCTTACACCATAGCTTTTAAGATATATACCATCATCTTCCTTAGGCTCAATGATTTTATCTGCTATGTCCTTATAATCATATCTAGTTCTCCCGTAAAGACTTATATCAAGCTCAGGCTCTCTAGCTAGAGTATAGCGCCAATACTCAAGCTCAAAGCTAGGATTTTGACATCGATCCACCGGAATTGATTCACAGGCCTCAAGCATTGGATCTAGCATTTGATATTTTCCATCCTTAAATGTTAAAAAGGATATCATAAAATCAATGGTTTCACTAATTAGGGGCTCATATTTTTTTATAAGCTCTAAATCCTTATATAAAAAATATATTTCCTGAAGCATAAATAAGATATGTGGTGCCTGCCAAATTAATAAAGGTCCTATATTAGATGGGGCATCTAAGCCATCAGGTCCTGTCATTTTAGCTAGCCTAATTCCCTTATAGCCATTTTCTTCGGCTCTTTTTCTTGCTTGAGGCATAACCCTTAAATAATAATCAAAGCTTTTAGCTAGGTCACTAACATGATTATTATAAATATTCCAAAGTGAATGAATCAGATGCATTTCTAAATGAAATTTAGAATTCCAGCAGTTATAACAAAGACCTGATTCCTGAGGCGGATAAATACCCGTTGAATTAATGTGTAGCAGATATTTTGACAAAACCATTTTTCTTACAAGCTCATCATTATTGATGATAATACCATTATCCTCATGCCAAAATTCATCTAAAAGCTTTCCTTTTCTTATTTCATCAAGGGATAAGGAAAATTCAACGCTTTTATCCGCAAACTCTAAAATATTATTAGTAATTTTATAGCTAGAGCTTGCTTTAAGCTTAAAGCTTAGACTATTTTTATTATCATAAATTAATTTAATAGAATCATTTTCTTTAGTAACCTTTGGTACAATATCAAACCTACAGCCCTCATGACTATATGATGGATAATTAAAGCGGATGCATAGCCTTAAATTGCTACTCTTAAGTCTAAAATGAAGCTCATCATGGTCCTGATAAATAAAAGCTTGAGTTTGATTAGGAAGATCCTTATAGTCAAAGCTTGTATTTACTATACCCTCATATAGATCAAGCTCCTGATGAATTTTAGTGATATTGTCCCTATCAATTGGATGATTTCCATCGTATAACATTATTTGCATAAAGCTATATTTAAAGGGATATTGACGGTTAATTTGATAATAAGGATCATTATCAAGATTAAAAAGCATATAGGCCTTTCCATCAATGTATGTTTTTTTTATTTCCCTTTTATCCTTATAAAACCAATGCTTATTAGACATTGAGCTTAAAGGAAGATCCTTATAAAATTCATATAGGCTTTGGGTTCCGGTTTGATCAAGCGTTATTGCGAAATCGCCATTACCAATACTAACGGGATTTTTAGGATCAATCTTATTAAAAATCAAATTGTATTTTAAAATATCATTTTTTTGCACGTTTCTTCAACTCCTTTTTATAGCTTATAGACGCTTCCTTTTTAGCCTTACTGTAGCCTGCAGGAATACCTAGGCTATTGAAAAATTTAACATAGGGATCCTGATTCTTTAAAAAAATGGTCTTTTTTCCCTTTAAGCTATAAATTACAAGACCGTCAGAATCATAATTAGGCTTATTTCTTTTAGCATTTTTAGCCACAATACCATAAACCCAGTATATTTCATTATATTTTATTTTTTTAGTTCTTGTACCATCAAGAATTAAAGCATAGCTTGAAGCTAAAAAGATATTTGAGCTTTTTTGATTTAATGGTCGATTTTTACAAGGAACATATTCTTCCTTTCTTTCATTAGGGAATTTATTAAAATAATTTTTAATATAATTTCCTCCTGCAACAAGCATTTTTCTTTTCTTTCTTGCCATATACATAAAAAGCATAAAAAGCATTATAAGAATTAAAAATATAATTACAAACCAAATTTCAAGCGAACTACTTAGAATCATCTTGTTCCTCCTTTAGAGCTTGAATTTCTTCCTTTCGCTTCATGACATCTCTTGAAAAGCCAAAGCCTCTAACCTCAGAGGCTTTTGTCATAAAGATAAAGGCATTAGGGTCAATTTGGTCAATTAGACCTCTTAGCATTACATATTCCTTGGCAAGGCAAACACAAATAAGCATTTGACCCTCCTGGCGTAAATAGCCACCCTCACAATTAATAATGGTACATCCGCGATGCAAAAGCCCTGTAACCGTTTTTCTTATATCCTCGGTTTTATCGCTTTTAATAAAGACCGCTCTTTTACCAACCCCACCAAAGACAACTGTATCAAGAATTACACCAACTAATACCATGAACACAACCGCCTTAAGCCCGGGCTCAAGACCATTTATAAACATTCCACAAATAATAATCGCAATATTAATTACAGAATTTGAAACGGAATAAGGGATATGAAAGCACTTAAAGGCAATTGACCCAACAACATCAAGTCCACCAGTTGAGCCATTAGCTCTTAATGATAAGCCCTGACCAACACCCATAATAACCGCTCCAAAGCAAACGATTAGCCAAGATTCTAGGCCAGCAAGGGTTATATATAAACCTGTTTTTTCAACAATAAGCTCAGCAAGAGCTACAAGGGTTGGAAGCATTACTGTTGCATAAAGGGTTTTTAGGAAGTAATTCTTTCCTAGTATCGGAAGAGATACAACTAGTAGGCTTATATTTATTATATATAAAAATATTACATTTGAAATTTTAGGGAATATTAATTCAAGTAAAATTGATAATCCTGACGCGCCACCTGTAATAAAGCTCGTGGGCCAGAAAAAGCAGGAAATACCAATTGAGCAAATAATAAGCCCTAAATTAATTTCTAAAAATTTAAAAACCTCATCACGTTTCATAGTTATTTCTTTAAATTTAATCCTTTCATTTTATAAGCATAATATTGGCCATAGGTTTTTACGGGCGCATTTAAGGACGCGTCCACCTCATGAGCAAAGTAATCATTGTAAAATACCTGATCAATATGCTTAATTTTATTTACTAAACGGCTTGTTTTATTCGTTAAATCATACATATCAACATTTTTATTTTGATATTTAAAATTATTCAAGCTTGTATAAATTGCGTCCTCCGTCATAAAGAAATTATAGGCACGAGAATAAAGAATACTTTCCTCACGGGAATAAATACTATTACCATATAATAGATTACCATAGATATTAATTCCTAGGGCATCATAGATTGATGGTACTATATCTGATGTAGTACTATATTTATTAACTACTCTTCCCTGAAGGCCTGGTACTCTCATAATACAAGGTACATTATACAAGAAAGGATAATTATAGCTTTGATCCTTGAAGTTTTCAGGAAGCTTTTTGACATAATTGGACAAACCCTGGTAGTAGCAATTATGATCACCAAAAAGCGTAATTACGGTTTTATCAAGTAAGCCTCTTTCCTCTAGCTCATCATAAAGACAGCCAATCATCTTATCTACCTCAAGCGATGTAGCAGCGTAGGTGATAAAGGCGTTATCAATATCCGTAAAATCCTTAGTTTTATCAAAGCTAATTCCATATTCACTAAGCTTATCATAATATGGCTCAAGGCTTTTACGATATGAATATTGGCCATGACCTGTAATTGTAATAATGTATGAATAAAATCTAGAATCTATCGGCATAATTTCATCGGCGAAGCAGGAAATCAATTCACTATCAAGATTTCTTTCACCATTAGCGATACAATCAGTAAAATTATCCTTCTTTAAAAGCTCGTTATAAGCATAGAAATTATCAAAGCCAACTGTACGCTCATAAATTTCACGATTATAAAAGCTGTTTGTACCATTGTGGAAAATATTACATTTAATATCCTTATCTAAGGCCTTTAGGGTATTAGCCATTGACAAGGAAATAGTATTTTGTGCAAAGTCATAATTTGTAATGGAAGCTGTAGGGTATACACCAAGATAGGAATAATTTTCCGAAATATCGGTTTTTTCCTTTGAATGGAAATTAGCAAAAACAGTTGAATCACTCATAAATCGATGTAAGTTAGGGAATAATTCCTGTGATAATTCCCTTTGACTTCTTCCCTGACCTGTTGGGTCCTTAAGCTTAAGACCATTAGGAAAAGCCTTCTCATCGGCTATAAAGCTCATCCATTCAAATGATTCACAAAGAATAGTAATTACATTATACTTTTTATCGTAATTTTCCTTAAAATTACTTAGCTTAATTTGATTATCATCATATAAATAGCTTGTAAGCTCAAGCCCATCCATTTCTTTATCATTCTTTTTAGTTGAAGCCTCATACATTTGACTGATAAAATTTGAGGTTATACCCATTTTTTTATAGGTATTATCAGTATTGGAATAAAGCATTTCATCATAATAGTTACGGTAGCTTACCTGAGATGAAATTGATAAATAAAGTAATGCACCTGCCATAACAATTGTACCAAGCTTTACAACTAGATTACGGTTAAATTTATAAATTCTTTTTTCATAAACTCTAAGATATCTTCCACCAAAAATTATAAAGGCGCTAATTATAATTGCACATACAAAAAAATAACTAACATTTATTGGAAGTGACTCTAAAATTCCAAAGGCATCATTTTTAAGTTCTAGCATAGTATAATCAAAAATTTGTCCAGTCATTTCGTATATAATAATAAAAATTAAATCGACAAAGGCATAAAGGACTAAAATCACAATAGAAACAATAAACCTAGAAAATTGAGTTTTTAAGGCATATAAAATACTAATAATTAATAATATTTGATAAAATAAAATCCATGGCTTTTGAATATAAAAGGCACCTGATGTTACAGCGACAGCAACATGCTCAAAAAGTAAAATAGCTAATGCTGTAAAAAGAATTATCCAATTTTGTTTAAAAAATTCAATGATTATTTTTTTCATATCAAATATCCCTTCTATAGTACTCTAATAAACATCATAATAATTAAGCTGATAGCCTTATTATTATAGGATAGCCTATAAATATATCCATAAATAATATGGAAAAGCATAAATAAAACATCAATAAACGCTTTAGATGGTGAAATAATAAAATCAAATAAGCCAATGGTAATCATTGAGGCTATACCACCAACTGGTAAATACTTAAAAAGGGTTGGATTTAATATATCCTTAAATAATTCCTCGGTATATCTAATTATAATAAAGGAAATAAGCATTCTTACAAGTCCTGCAATAATTTTGGCAAGATTATTATAAAGATAAATCATACCAATATTTTCACCTAAATCAACTACTAGCTTTAGACGGAAGCCTAAAATAGCTGTAACAATAAAAATAACTAAAATTGTCATTCCATAAAGTATGGCAATTCTTTTAGTAGATATATCCTTAATTTTTTTATATTCGATTTTTGAAAAATGCTTATTAGCATAGCCTGTAGCAAGAAAAAAGATTACAAAATAAAAAATAATCCTTAATAGATCAATAATCATTGGGCTTAAATAACCATAATATATTTTATCAAATAAGGGCTTAGTAAGCCTTAAAAATTCAGTAGATAATGTTAACAAAAAAACAGCACATAAAAAGGCTACAAGCTTAAATCTATAATTGTTTAATATGTCCTTTTTCATATAAGCCTCCATTTTTTCATACACCTTTATAATAGCATTTATATCAGCTTTTTTCAATGTTTAGAGCCTAAAAAACGAGAAGCATTATACTTCTCGCTTTTAATATTATCTTGCAAGCCAACCGCCATCAACAGCAATTGTAAAACCATTTATATAATCAGATGCCTCTGATGCAAGGAAAATAGCTGCACCAACAATATCCTCAGGACGACCCCAACGACCTTGAGGGATACGATCTAAAATTGCATCATTACGCTTTGAATCGTTTCTAATTTGCTCAGTATTGTTAGTTTCCATATATCCTGGAGCAATACCATTGACATTAATTCCCTTGCTAGCCCATTCATTACATAGTGAACGAGTAAAGCCCATAACGGCACTCTTTGATGCACAGTAGGCTGGAACTCTTATACCACCCTGGTATGATAGCATAGATGCAATGTTGATAATTTTTCCCTTCTTATTTTGTTCAAAAATAATACGAGCAAAGGCTTGTGATAGGAAAAATACAACCTTTTGGTTAACGTTAATAACACTATCCCAATCATCTTCTGTTACATCAACCGAATCAGCTCTTTTAATGATACCAGCGTTATTTACTAAAATATCTACAGTACCATATAATTGAAGAGCCGTATCCATTATATTATTAATAGGCCTTGTAGAGGATAAATCAGCGATGCATTCATTAAATGTACCACCAAATTCATCAATTTTAGCCTTAGTTTCCTCACAGCTTCTTCTAGCAACACCTAAAACCTTAGCTCCTGCTTTAGCATATGCTACACAAATAGCTTGGCCTAGACCAGTATTAGCACCAGTTACAATCGCAACTTTATTTTTAATATCAAACATTTTATTTTACCTCACTAAATTATAAAATTGATACGGGATATTTCCAAAGGGCTTAGCCGTATCCTCCAGTAATCCCTTTAATGATTTAACTATATCCTCAACTAAAAAGGGATCATTATAAAGCTCATCGGCAAGCTCATCAGCATTAAGTCCAAGCTCTGATAAAGCTGTAATAGCCTTATTAAAGGGCTTAGTATAAGAGCCATTATTCATAAAGCATTCCTCATAGCTTTCACTTTCCTTAAGATACAAGGCGAATTCCTCGATGGGTTTAATTTTATAGCTAACATATTTAATAATTTTTATTCGATTTACCATTCTAAATATTGGTCTTAAACTCATACATAATAGTACAAAAAAGATAATTACAAGAGGAATAAAGGCTACACTTAAATAATTATCTAAAAATGCACAAAAGAAAATACTTAGTGTCATTCCTATTAAGCTTAAAATGAATGGTAGACATGCAAGTGATAATTTAAATTTACTATACTTCATATAGTTTATTCCTCTAATTTATAAGGAGCTAAGCTTATATTTTTATTAATTTTCTTTAAAAATGAGCTTAAAACTTTTATCATAGAATCTATATCATATTTAGATGCAACCTCAACAGGAGAATGCATATATCTTAAGGGAATAGAAAATAAAACAATTGGTGTATCAATATTTGTTTTTAAAATGGTATCACCATCAGTACCTGTTCTTCCTTGCCATACCTCATATTGAAGTGGTTCATTAAGCTCTTTTGCTGTTTCAACTAGCATTTCATTTAACTTTCTATTAATAACAGAGCCTCTACAAATAACGCCACCCTTACCAAGGGCTACATCATTTTCAATATTTGCATTAGGGTAATCTCCTGAAAATGTCACATCTACAACAATACATAAATCAGGCTTCATCATCATTGCACTACTATAGGCACCACGACCGGTTGTTTCTTCACCAGTTGAGGTTGTAACTAATATTTGAGCATTTGTATCCTTATAAGCTTTTTTGGCAGCTTCATGAATAATATAATCACCAAGTCTATCATCAAATGCTCTTGCACAAATCATATCATTTTGAAGCTCTAAATAATTCTCATTATGAATAACAAAGCTTCCAAGCTCGATATTTGACTTAGCCTCTTTAGAGTCCTTAAAGCCTAAGTCAACAAATAAATCACTTACCTCAAGCTTCTCTTTTTTTAGCATATCGCTATTATAACCCATTACACCATAATATTTTTTATCATTTGATATTATAACTACTCTTTGTCCAACATAAAGCTTCGTTCTAATACCGCCATTAGAATCAACCTTTAAGGTACCATCCTCGTTATAACCATTTACAACTAAGCTTATTTCATCAGCATGAGCAATAAGCATTACCTTATAATCATTATTCTCATTATAGATAGCCGTCATTGCGCCTCTGTTATCAACTACAAAATGGTTATCACTAGTCTTATAATTTTTATATAATACTTTTTGGACACTATCCTCACAGCCAGATGGAGAATAGGATTCAACTAATTCACGTAATATTTTATAACCCATAATTACCTCTTAAATTTTGAAAATAAACTCATAAATAAAATAACTAATAAAGCACACGCAGCAATTAAAATATAAAATACATAATCCTTAGCTATTTTATCTCTCATAGCTAGGACAAGCCAAAAAGCAAATGAGAAAAAGGATGCTAGAACACATAGCATTGTTAATTTAAAATTTGACCACTTAGAATGTGATCTTTGTAAGCTAGTTTTTGCCATAATGATTCCTCCTATACTAGCTTAGCTATTAAAATAATTAAAACAACCGCCTCGAGCAGTAAATTCAAATAAATTACGAATGAAAAATACTTTTTATCTATTTTATGTTGGAAAACAATACGACCAACAAATGAACCAATTGCACCACCTAAAATAGATCCTAAAAGAAGATTTTTTTCTTTAATTCGATTTTGGCCCTTAATTGCTCTTTTTTTATCATTTTTATAAAGCCAAAGCATAATTAAAGACATTAATAATAAAAATGCACAATATATAATTGTTAAAATCTTATAATACATACATACCTCCATTAGGTCTTATTTTTATTATATATCATAAAGTGCTTTTTTACCATAAAAAAATAAGACAACTTTAAGCTGTCTTATCTTATATATTAAATTGCTATACTAAATTTTAAGGTGTAGGGGGTATAGACT
>ERZ780070.619-NODE-619-length-14720-cov-4.193386_pt1 | contig 14720 bp, 12 predicted proteins | sample MGYA00511577_ERZ780070 | MGnify/ENA primary metagenome ERZ780070 (study PRJEB29588, sample SAMEA2162530) | human gut metagenome | biome: human gut; feature: human-associated habitat; material: faeces | place: Denmark | collected 2008/2010 ...
ATTCTGCCTGATGCTGTTTTTTTATTCTAAGCAGCCTCTTCATATTTTTTTCACAGTTAAAATTGATATCTTCCAGATCAATTAAATACTTTTTCCAATTTGACAGCATTCCCCTGATATTCTGTTCCTGTAATACACTTTCTTTTGTATATTTTTTATCCAGCAGATCATTTAGAAAAATATTAAAATTTTCAGCAAATAAACTGCATATTTCCTGCTTTGTTTTGAAGGTATATCTGGAATTATCCTTTAGTCTTTCATCAATATCTGTCCAGTGTCCATCCAGCCATTCTATGATAACCTTTTGAAAATGTATTTTTCGTATTCTCGCAGAATTTTCATATAATCCCATATAAATACTGTCTCCGTCAACTTCCTCGCATAAGCTTCTTCGTTGTTGACTTAAAATATCCAGAGATTCCTTAATTCCTACTTTGTAATCCTCGTTCATATTTTTTCTCCAAGCAATATCTTCCTCATTGCTTTATCAAATTCTTCCGTATTATTTGTAATATAGTGTTGAATAATATTTTCGCTCTGTGCAAAGCTTCTTTCCATATTAACCTTCAGCTCCGCGATCCACTCCCGCTTTGCCTCCTCCGAAATACATTCATCTCCATGAAGCTTATTTTCGATGTCCTGCAAAGTTTCCTGATAAAATGTTTCCCTCTCCTTTCTAATTTCTGCCAACATATCATTTATAAATATAATTTCGTCTTTGTACTTCTTTACCAATTCGTGATAATGACGTTCATAGGCAATTAACACATCCGCATTATCATTTTGGTAATCCTTCGATACCGGCGTATAATTTGTAAAAAGTTTTCCCATTTTCTCACCTTCTTAGCTAAAATATTCTTCTAAAATTGACTTTACTTTATCTAATGTATTCCGTACTGATAAAATTCCTTTTTTTACATTAGAGATATCTGGCTTTTTATCCTCCTCAATCAGTTGATTTATACATTGCAATTGGCTCTCCAACTCTTGATACTGCTTTTCAGGAATTTTGATAATCACATAAGCAGGATCGCCAGAATGATAATCCCCAGAATTAGGACACTCGCTGCAATTCCCAACCACATATTTTTTTTTCGGGTTGAGAATTACCTTGCGAGGATTTTTTCGTTTCACTCTCAATCAACTCTGCCATCGTATGTATTGACGATTCCTGATTCTTTTTCTGTTTTTCCTGTTTTTCCTGCATCTCTGATTTTTTCTTTTGTTCTGCCTCTAACTCTGATAAGAATTTCTGGAATGTCGTTCCATATAATGATGTTCTCTTAAATGGCGATCCAACTGCTTCTTTCGAGAACGATCCAGACAAGAATGATTCTTCAGTGTTTGGATTCTTACACATCTGAACAAAGTAATAATCAATTATTTTCTGATAATGATCTTCCTTATAATTTTCCAGTATTTTAAGATCCTTCAGAAGGCCCGTCGGGTCATCATAATATTTTGGAGAAAACCCACCTTCATCATATTTTACGGTTTCTACATCCATTGCTTCTGAAGAAATAGTCGTTAAGTCACGGGCATCCCAGTTTTCTTTTATTTTCTCATAATATACCCGAAATGTATCTGTCAGATCTAATTTCGGTACATATCCCTGCTTAATCTCCTTTTTCTTCACAGCAAATCCTGCAAAAAAAGAGAGTTCCCGCCCGGAAGAATCATATAAATACTTTTCGAAATCCAAAATCTCGTGCCCTAACTTTTCGCCGCTTACATTTCTTATTTTATTAAGTAAGATTTTGGAAACACAGGCAACACCACCGTACACAATATATTCTCCTACCGGAAACACAGCATATCTTATTCCTCCACAATATTTCACATCCTGAAGAGCTCTGCTTACATAACGTGTCCCCACTGCTGCATCAAAGTCATCAGGTCGTAATAAAAAACCGGAAATATAGTCCAGTTTATACGTCCTTCCATAAATTAAAGGATACGCTTTCACTTTATCAGCCATTTTCCATCACCTCTACAATTCAAATGCCCTAAATTCACCTTGCTCTACACCGTTTTTAAAACACTTAAAACTATCACTTTCCTGTTCCAGTCTTTTTCCAAAAATTGTCGCCATTTTCTTTGTGGCACCTACTAAATTATTATTTTCATCAATAAATTTTTTTGCAGTCTTAGCCGCTTCACGTCTTGCATTGATAAACTCATCATTTTTAAAAATGAAAAATTTTTTATTTTCCTTCTCGGCAGCATTTAACGCCTGTCTCTTTTCTTTTTCCAGTTGCCAGTTACTATCCTCTACATCTGCTTTCAGAATCTGATATTGGGCGACATATTCATGATAACAGCCCAAAAAGAACGGTAAATGAACATTGATCGGTCGAAATCTTCCCTTGTATTCATCCTCACTAATATCGTCCCCCAATGATATAGCACACATATAGCTAATCGTATTATCGGAAAATGCAGGACTAAATAATTCCTTCACCAACGCAGTCAGCTCACTATCGGATACAAAATGCTTACAAAGATCCGATTTTGTAATAACAAAAACCACCGGCGGCAGTGCGCCCTCATGGGAATTTGCAAACTCCTGCAATAATGGTGTGATCGTCATAGCACAATCATAATAAACGTTTTCCCGACGTTCCTCCGGATCGTCAGAGCATAAAGATTTTCCATCAATAAATATATATAATGCTGTCGACTCCTCTATTGATTGTTTGACCTCATCGTAAACAGCTCCATAATCCACTAATGCACCACCGGCATAATCCATCATCTCAAATGTAATGATTTCTTTTCTATCCTTATTCAGTTGAAATTCATACTTTCGAATAGACTCTTCATTGTTCTGGGTTGCACTTGGAAAACGGCTGACTCCGATAGGCTCTCTTAATGTTCTGATATCCCGTTCCAGTTTTTTTCTCGTATCCTCATCCGTTGTCAACGTAAATGCGTCCATCCCTACTGCCATTTTCATATACATTGCTGTAATATAACAGCTCTTTCCTGATGATGTCATTCCTATCATTGTAAATTTTGTCTTTGCCATTTTTTCCTCCTTGTTATACATTATCTACACACTTTCTTCTCCCACGCACATCTCGCCCTGATTGGCTTCCGCCAGCATTTTCCGTACATACCGCTCGCTGTAGCCAAACTTTTTTGCAATATCAGATATCTTCTTTTTCCCTTGAAGATGACTGATCTCCTGCATTACATATTCTTTGGAATAAAGCTTCATAGGGAATACAAACTGCTGCCCCTTGAACCGTTCATAAAACTCTTCGATGCGCTCTTTGCCAATAATTTCTGCAATTTCTTCATATACACCGGCATACACAGGTATGGGTTCCTGTTTTTCTTCCATTTTTTTCCACCGCCTTTACTATTATTTTAGCAAATCGCCCTGTCGTTGTAAGTTGTCATTTTCCTATGTCTTTTCTCTTGAATATTTCCAATATAATCCACTGGAAAAACAGCTATTTAGTTTTATCCGGCAGAAAGAGATCTTTGTGCAGATTAGTCTCGTTAATAGTCAGCAGATACCAGTATTTTTCTCTCCGGTTATATGCATTCCACAGAACAATTCCGAGAAAAAATATCAGGCAAAACGCTGGGTGCATTAAAGTCAGGATTACCCCGGCGAATGTCAGACCGATGCCCAGTATCTCATAAATTGTTGTCATCTTTTGGGGATATTTTTGCGCAGTTTTTATATTCTTATCACTGCAGGTCTCCAGAGCATTTATATATTTTTGTGCATTTTCCGTGCGGCCCTTTTGCTTCACAAATTCTATTGCCTGACGGATTTCATCCACATCATGCAGATTGGTGCGAAGATACACTTTGTCAAATATTGCTGCATCTTCCTGAGTCCATATGGTATCGATCCGTTTTTTGATCTCATCCACAAATGGCTGTTTATTTTCTTCCAATGCATCATAAGCAGCAATGCGTTCTGTCATTTTTTGACAAACTTCCTCCGATGCCTCTGTGATATTCGGACACAATCTTGCAATACAGTCTTTTTCCAGTTGATCAAACACCTGACTTGACGTAACATTTAAAGCATTCATTACAACCCGGATCTGTTTTTTTGCCTCCTGGGCCTTTTCTTCATTCTGTTTTGCCTCGCCAAAATAATATCTGCTCAATATATTGTCAACATCCTCCTGGGAATATTCGACACCATATCGGCCGGCAATTTCCCAGATTCCTTTTTCTTTTATCACCTGCTTCTTTTGTATATCCGGTGCATCGTAATCCATAAATTTATGAAGAACCCGTTTTATTGCAGCTTCCTCCGTGCACAGCAGATACTCTTCGGTAATGCGAACCAATTCATCATAATTGATCTGATCATATACTTCACTTTCTTCAACCCCACACTCCTGCATAGCATAATAAATTGTTTCCTTTAGTTCCTCAACCTCCTGAGGCCCCTGCTGCTTTGCTGTTTCATATTCACTTTGGAACACCTTTTCAAAACGCGTCCAGTAGCTCTCAAGATCCGAGAAACAATTTCCAATATTACAGACATGCATCCGCTCTTCCGAATAGTTATCAAAGATATAATCTAAAATCCACTGTGTCGGACATGTAAGAACTGCCTGTATCAGTAAATCTTTTCTTTTGTCCGGATATTTCTTTGCATTTTCAAATAATGCACTTGCCCTGTCTACGTCAAAACCGGACTCATAATATCCGGAATAATATGTATTCACCAGACTCATATGATTATCGAAAATCTCAAAAATAGAATTCCTGATCCCCATTACCAGGGAATCCTTCGTATCCGAATTATATAAGCCGGCTTTTTTAGCCGCTGCTGCAATGGAACTTCCGGCATCTCCCAGAGTATTTACCAGACTATGTGCCATTCCTGTGGTTGCATTCAGAGCGCCCGCCTTTACGCTTCCTTTGATCGCCCCAGAAATACCAAAACCACCACCGATAAATTTTCCCCGGTATGCCTTTCTTGCCTCCCGGTATGCCTTCATGGCATTCTTATCTTGAGTGATCTCCATAATTCGATATTCAATCCGTTCCACACTCTCGTCAAGATAACTCATATCGACACACTGCCTGATATAATCTCCTCTGGAGATATCGTATATTTCCATAGAAGCCAGCCTGCCATATAATTCATCGACGACGTATTGGTCAATCAATCCATATACAACCTCATCCAGTTTTTCCAGCACTGCTTCAATTCCAAAGCAGCGGTCATACCAATGTTTAAATTCTTTTATCACCTGCATGCTTGCCTGTCCTGCCTGATGCTGCATATTCCTGTATCGAATGTATGCATTCGGAATCGATATTGTCCTATTAAATAATGTAAAATCAGCCATCTTTATCACCATGCCTTTCCATAAACCACAGTTTCTCCACTGCGGACATATTCTTTTCTCCCAATCACTCGTGTTTTCGTATAAATGCTATATTTCTGCGTTCCAGCTTACTTAGTTCCACAGCGTCCGAGAAGTCCTCCGGCGCAATGCTTGGGGTATACCAGTCCTTCCGGTCAAAATAATCCTGTAATTCCTGATCCTGAAACATTCTGCCGTGACGCGCATAAATCTCATTCCGGGCAATTCTCAGCTTTTTAGCGCCAAGCTTCTTTAAATCTTTTTCTTTCAGTTTGCGTTTGGAACTCATGGGCAGAATATATTTTTTCTGATAGACGTTCTTATCCTCTAACGTATTCCCATCCGCATCTTCGGAATCATCATATTCCTCATCCTGGTCATCATAATCTGCTTCCGTGTCACCATAATCTGCATCCGTGTCATCATAATCTGCATCCGTGTCATCATAGCTCCACCCAATGTCATCCTCCAAATCGGAATAATCGGAGTCGTCATTTTGTGCTTCCTGAGATTGCTCTGTCTTTTTTTTCGTCCCGTCATTTTCCGCATCCTGAAACATCTGAATCGAACTCATCCCCACCCAGAGAATCACAAATACGATCAGATACGCCTTCTTTTTCTGCATTTTCACCGACCAGGGACTCCCATAAAATGTGATATGATCATTGATAACGCCACCAATGATCGAACTTAAGATCAACATAATAACAATAGCTATCATATCTGTTCCTTCCTCCTTTTCCTATGTCTTTTTCCTTGCTTTTTTCCATTTCATATCTGCATTTTTATTCTAACCCCGGCTGTCCTTTTGATTTTTATATTTTTTCGCACATAGAGTCTCTGATAGGGATATTGCAAAACGATATTATTTCCTGCATAATAAAGGATGAGATTTTTACATAAAATAACAATGTCTTATATACGAAACGAGGAGAAATTATGAGAAGGATTACAAAAATACTGACTGCCTCTATCCTTGCGGTAAGTCTTTTTTCCGGTTCTGTATTATCTGCATTTCCTGCTGTTGCAGTAGAAAAAACATACACCATAAAGGATCTGTTTTCCAAAATATTGCCGGACAATGCCACGATCACCATTTCGGATCTCGATGATCTCAACCGTCTGGACACTTATATACAAACCGGTATGTTAAATAAAGATAGCAATTATACTTTTCGTTTAGAAAATGATATTGCTTTATCTGATTATACATTTGACCGTCAGAATGATTCCTCTAAGATTGCGGTCTATGAAAACCAAAAGCCTGCCGCCGTATATGATGAAGCCTCTGAAACCTTCTATACTGATGATTCCCTGCAGACCGTCAGTGATTTTTCTTTTCAGGGCAAGCCCTGGAAGCCCAGTGGCTCCCGGTCATTCTGTGCTTCTTTTGATGGTAACGGTCATCAGATCACCGGTCTGTGGAGCTTTCCGGACACAGATTCCAAACAGACTGCTTTTGGTCTCTTTGCCGGTCTGTCCGGTGCAAGGATTTCGAATCTGACCATCAACGGTGCTTTTATTTCGGCAGATTATGATGTAAGTAAAAACACAGCAAACTCCTCATTAGGAATACTTTCTGCCGTGAGCTCCAATAGTGATATTGTAAACTGTTCCATCCAAAATGCCTTTATCTCGGCCACCGATTACCAGTGCGTTGGAGCACTCTGCGGTCAGTCCGAGTCGGATTCCTTTGAAAATGTTACCGTTGATGCCTCCATCCGGCTTCACACCGGTAAAACAGAGGACGAAGGTACTTCCCATTACCGGCTTATCACTAAAGCCTGTGGTATGCTCACCGGAACATACACCGGACAGATGCTTACTGCCTTTGTCAACAGCAAAGCATCCGGACACATCACAGATGAGAATTCTTACTTCTCCGTAGGAGGACTTTGCGGAAAAGCAGAGTCCATGATCTATATGACAAATTGCACCAACAGCACAGAGATTTCATCCGCAGGCATTGCCGGCGGTCTGGTGGGTAGTGCAGCCATCACTCCTATCCGATCCGACTATCGTAACTCACTTCCTATTTATATGAACCATGTTGAAAATACTGCCTCCATTTCCGGGATCTACGCCGGAGGGATTATTGGCGTCTCCTACGACGAGGAATTTTTTGAACATTCCGGGTCTGAACCTGTTGATATGAATTATCAAACCCCTCTGACAGTGATAATCGGCGGCGAAAATTCCGGTGCCATCCGGGCATCCTCCCGCGGTGGCGGTATAATCGGTCAGGGTGCTGTCCCTTATTTAAAGGACTGCAGCAACCATGGAACAATCGTTAACATCGAAAAAGAAGCTTCCCTTGCCAATCTGAGCTCCCTTATTTTTTCTTCTGAATATGGCAAATTATATACCAGTCAGAGCACACTGATCACAGCAGATCTGCAAAATACTCAGGATCAGATGGCAAGTATTGGTGGTCTGATCGGACAGTGCTATTGTAGAACCTATATTTATAATAGTTATAACGATGCAAATCTGATCACACGTTTTGCAATCTGTGGCGGATTACTTGGCCGTGTTTCCGAAGAATATGTAGCAGGGCTGCTGTCCATGGAAAATTGTTTTCACAGTGGTCAGATCACGCAGGATCAAAATGGCTCAGCCCCTGCGATCCAGCCGATTCCTAATGACAGCTCCGACGCTTCCCCTTCAAGCTCCCCTACTCCTGTGATAGATCGTCCGGCTTCCTCCTCGGATACACAGACTCTTCGTCCGGTTCTGACAGCCGGTCTGATCGGATATTGTTGTGATCTGTTATACAGCCGGAATATCCGCTATTGTTATACCACCCAGTCATCCCTTCCCTTGTGTGGCTACTGGGGCTATTCTATTCTGGATGGAACCCCTCTTTCAGAAGATGTTTCCCCGGTAAATCCTTCCGAATGTGCTGTGATCTCAACAGCACAGCTGACAGGTTCCGAAAGCAGCCAGACCATCGGAAATGATTCCTATAACAGCTATCCGGATCTTCTGTCCTGCCTCAATGCCTGGATAGAAAACAAAAAGAATAATGAACGATATTACCTCTCCGGTTATTATTATTTTTCACAAGAACCATCCGCATGGACAGAAGATAGCAGCCACCCTGTTCTCTCCCTTCAGAGTGTGCCGGATCCACGCTATTCTCCACTTCCTGTTACCATACCACCGGCTCGAACGACCACTCCGGATCCCTCCGTCGTTTCGCCGGAACCGTCAATTTCCTTATCCCCCAGTCCGGAAACCTCCAGTGAAACCTCCAGCGAAACCGAACAGCCTGCAGAAACGTCATCTGCTGCCGAAACGAAACCCGTATTACTTAAGACAACTGCCGACCGGCGAGGTGGAATCCGTATTGTCTGGAGCTGCGCCACGCTTTATGACGGTTATCAGATATATCGTGCCACAAGCCGGAATGCTGCTTTCCGTTCTATTGTGTCCCTGAACACCTCCCGGAGGTCCAAATATTTCACCCAGACCACAACAGCAAAGAACATCCGAAGCACCTACATTGATGTAACAGCAAAGCCGGAACAAACGTATTATTATAAGATCGTTCCATATAACCGTCACAACTCTTCTAACATATATGGAACTGCCAGTGATATCGGAAATGCCACAGCCCGCCTGATGGCCCCTGTACTGACCGTCCGGCGGAAGAAAAATGCTGACGGACAGCGTTATCTGCGGATCAAACTCCGCCGATATCAGGGACGTTATGCCGATATCTACATTCGCAAAAACCATAAAAAATATACTCTGCTGCAATTGCGAAACGATAATATCAAACAGCAGAAAGCAACCTTTGACCTGCACTATACCTTCCGAAAAGCAACGATTGCCGTCAAGGTGCAGACCTTCCATAAGAAAAAACGTACAAATGGAAGTTTTTATTCAAAAGAAATCGTATTGCAGATCAGAGAGTAACTATTTATACTTTATTATAATATACAATCAAGAGGTGTCCTTTTATGAGCAGCAAACAGAATTTATTCCGGCCGGGAGACATTATCCGGGAACGATACGAAATATTAGAAGAATTGGGAAGCGGTGGCTTTGCCACCACATATAAAGCTCAGGACCTTTCTCTTGGAATTCCTGTTGCTCTGAAGGTGTATCACCGCAGCTCCTTTACCGGCCAGGAGGATGCACTGAAGGAAGCAAAGATCGCCGCAGGTCTTTATGACCTGGAGGGTATCGCATCCGCCAGAGATTTTTTCGGCGAAAACGATATTCCATGCATTGTGATGGAATATGTGAAAGGAGTCAGTATTAAAGATTATGTTCGTGAACATGGCCGTATTGCCGGAAACAAAATGCTTCTTCTGGTCAAGCCTCTGTTAAAAAGCCTGATCAAAATTCACGAAAAAGGGATCCTCCATCGGGATATCAGCGCCGACAACATTTTGTTGACAGAAGACGGGAAACTCAAGCTCATTGATTTTGGTGCAGCCCGCTTTACGCAAAATGCAAAGGACGCCGAATATACTTTAATCTTCAAACGTGGTTTTGCTCCCATTGAACAGTGCAGCAATGTAGGAGAGCAGGGACCCTGGACCGATGTTTACGGAATCTGTGCCACAATGTATTACATGGTGACCGGGATCATTCCCGATGATTCTGTAAATCGTTATGTAGACGATCAAATGCTTCCCCTGCAGCGGATCGATGGCATCAAATTAAATCAGCATGAAATCGCCTGCATTTCCAAGGGACTGGCTGTCCGTATCGAAGACCGATATGACTCCATTGCTCTCCTATATGCAGATCTCTACGGAGCAGGCGCAAACGATACCTTAAATCCTCTTTCAGATCATACCACCTTAAAGCCTGCAGTATTCCGTCCCACAGAAACAAATTTTACAGAAAAACTTCTGTCGGATCTTGCCCGGTCCGTAAAGAAGAAACAGTTTCATTCCTTACATCGAAGGAAACTTATGATCCTTGCACTGTTTTTGCTACTGGCTCTGACCGGCACCGGAATATATTTCTATGGCTCCACGCATCCAAAGAATGCCTCTTCCCTGAATACCATACCGCCTGCCCGGACAGTTTCTCCCGCCACAGCACCCTCAGCGACAGCCCCCTTTACCACCGTCCCGGCTGCCACCCAGACTCCTCCGCCGTCAAAAGGCAACGCAACAGCAAAGCCTCGTAAAAACACGAAAAAAACGGCAACAGACCGTCCTGCCACCAAAAGTAATCCAGGCAAAAACAACAAAGCCATACAAAATAGTGGCAGCTCCACAAAAAACAACAGTACTATGCAAAATAATGGCAGCTCCACAAAAAAAACAACGGCTGCACCAAATAGCAACCGCTCCACAAATAGCAGGACGCCCTCGCCAAAAAACAACCGCTCCACAAATAGCAAAACCCCCGCACCAAAGCGAAACCAACGATTTGACGGAGATCTGGATGGTCTGTAATAAAACAGAAAGCATCCAAACAAAAAGGAAAGGACAAAGAGCATATCTTTGAAATACAAAAGCCCATGAACACAAGCCTTGATATGATCAGACAAATGCAAAAGACAGCCTATCAGAGACCCGATATTTATCTTATCCGGAAATGGTATCATTACGGTCAGACACCCTCCATTTCTCCGTCTCAATCCAATCCTGAAGCCCCGGATCCGATACTGTCTGATACAAAGGACGAAATACGCCACACTGCTTATTTAAACTTTTACAAACAGATCAAATCATTTAAAGTTGCTTCCCGCCAGACGATCCAACGCTGGTTTGGCATCGGTGGATTTGCCGTTCCTTCCCGCCGGCAGCTTCTTTCCTGTGCTCTTTTTCTCCACTTCTCTCTTGAAGAAACGCAGGATTACCTGCTTCATTATCTTTCCCAATGGGATCTGCAGGTAAACGATTACGAAGAAATGATCTGTATGTACTGTCTGGAAAATCAGCTTGGTTATGACAGCTTTGAATTTATGGTTCATTTTTTTGAAACACATACCGATCAGGAACTGCGCCCCCTGCAAACGGCACAGACAGACCTGCTCAAAAAAACCTACAAAAAGAAAAAATCTTTGCCGCAGCAGGAATTTCTTCTGTGGATGTGTCAAAGTGCAGAGCTATTTAAGGGCTATAGTATGACTGTCTACAGCTATTATATTCACCTGCTCAATGAAGCATTTCAATATTATCAAAAAGAATGTCTGGGAGAATTGCAGATGCTTTTGACGCGTACCGATTATGAAGACTGGAAAACCTCAAATGCAAACAGCCTCTCCCATATGAATACGGAAAAGGAACGGATCCGCCGTTATCTCAAAAACATGCAGCGACGCAAATCTCCTTCTGCGTCCCCGGAAGACCTGAAGGAGATTCAAAATCTTTATGTGATCGCCTATGCTCCAAAAGCGCGTATTTCCGATCTGTTAAACCAGATTTATCACAATAATAAAAAAGACTCCGCCACCTGGAATCACGAAATGTTTGCGCAGTTATCCGATTTTCTCGGTGAGGAAATGCAATGGGAAAATTCCAAATATATTTCCGAGCTTTTATCCATGTCCGTCCAAAAAGAACGTCAGATGCTCTATCAACGCGCAAGGGCTGCATTGGAACTGTCTGACCCTGAAAAGCCATGTCCCGGCTGGATCTGCCGTCTCCTGAACGGAAACTATCCGGATCAAAAATCTCTCTCCGTAAAGGATGCCCGCAAAACTATCACAAAGGAATTAAAAAAACAGAAGACCCGAGTCCGAAACATCCAGCGTTCCGATCTCCTTCTTCTGATTCAATACATATATTCTGTAAAATATGATTCCGAAACACAGCAGAATCTGACCGGATACCGCAAAGAGGATGCCATAGACGGCTTTGTTACTCTTTCCAATACCATTCTGGCCACTTGCGGTATGCGCGGGATCAATCCTTCCTACCGGCTAGACCAGCTTCTGCTCTCCTGTATTACTGATGAAGAAATCATTTTATTAGGAAATCTGCTGGATACCAGTTTTGATGAGGAGGAAGTCCCGTCCAATCACAGTTGTTGATCTCTCTGCTTCTACCGTCGCCCGTGATTCATCATATACCTGTGCCCGGCTATTTTATTGCTTTATTTACTCTTTATCTATGCCGGGCTTTTCGTTAACGCTTTATCTACTCTTTATCTGTGCCCGGCTATTTCTTTAATGCCTTATTTACTTTCGTTTTGATCCGCTGCAGGGCGTTATCAATGGACTTGGGCTCCTTCTTCATCTGCCTTGCGATCTCCTGATAAGTCATCCCATCCATATAAAGATCAAAAACCTTTTTTTCCAATGGACTTAGTGCTGTTTCTATCTGTTCGCGGAGATTGCGGACGTTTTCCCGATCGATCAATATTTCCTCCGGGCTGAGCTCTGCCGCCTCCAGAGAATGATCCACCATAAAACTTCCATCCTCTGCTCCGTCCTGCTCTGAATATGCCGGTGAATAAATAGATACATATGTATTCAACGGAATGTTTTTCTTGCGGTTTGAGGATTTTACAGCCGAATAAAGCTGTCTGCTGATACAGAGCTCCGCAAATGTCGAAAAGACTGCCTCTTTAGAGCTGTCATAGTCCTGAATCGCCTTAAATAGACCAATCATCCCCTCCTGCATCAGATCATCCTGATCTCCACCGATCATAAACAAAGATCTCGCACGTTTGCGGACGATTCCCTTATACCGGCGCATTAATGCGTCAATCGCCGCATGATCCTGACTCTGCGCCCGGCAGATCAGTTCCTCTTCCGGCATTGTCTCAAAGTTTTCCGTCATTCTTTTCCATCCTCCAAACCAATATTACGGTTTTCTCCCCCTTTAACAGATTATATTTTATGATCTATTCCCAAATATATCTGTCTTAAGATTTTTTTCCTGCCTTATTTAATCTCTGACGTACAATTTCATATGAAAGCACACCCATTGCTACAGAAGCATTGAGCGAATCAATATCTCCAAACATCGGTATACTGGCTACAAAATCACAATTTTCTTTCACAAGACGGCTCACACCATCTCCCTCATTTCCAATCACGACACCCATAGGACCTGTCAGGTCGAGAGAATACATGGATTCGCCACCCATATCACCACAGACAAACCACATTCCTTTTTCCTTCAGCTCCTCCATAGTTCTGACCAGATTGGTAACCTTTGCTACCGGCGTATAATTGATTGCTCCGGCAGATGCCTTGGCCACAGTGGCGGTCAAACCAACCGCACGCCGTTTTGGAATAATGACACCGTGTGCACCAACCTGATTGGCTGTTCGAATGATAGAACCCAGATTATGCGGATCCTCAATATTGTCCAAAAGGATCAGAAACGGTGCCTCTCCCTTTTTCTCTGCAGCTTCAAGCATCTCGTCAACCGTTCCGTACTCATATGCGGCAGCATAAGCAATAACTCCCTGATGCTTTCCTGTCTCCGACATCTGATCCAGTCGTTCCTTTTTTACAAAATTCACAATCGTATCTACCTTCTTGGCCTCCCGAAGAATTGTCCGGATCGGACCATCCTGGCATCCATCCAGCAGAAATACCTTATCAATGGTCTTTCCTGCCCGGAATGCCTCCAGCACTGCATTTCTTCCCTCTATCGTAAGCTCCTCGTATCTCATATCTATTCTTCCTTTCTCTCTAATGAATCATCTTAAATAATTGATTATTGATCAAACTGTTCCGTACGTTTCAGTCCCAGTGCGATCAGTTCAATTACCCGCGGCATCTGCTCCTTCAGGTATAAATATCCGATCAGCGCCTCAAATCCTGTGGCTATCCGGTAATCAATGATGGATGCATTTTTTGCTGATGTTCCTGACTTTGCATTCCTGCCATGATGAAAAACTCTGTTTTCCTCTTCCGTAAGATCCGGCTCTATAGATTCCACAAGCCGTGCCTGCGATTCCGCCTTAACGATACTGCTGGTCATTTTATGAAATGTCTTTACACTGTAATTTCCCTTGCGGAGCACCAGCGTCCGTATGATCAGATCATAGACAGCATCACCGATATACGCCAGCCCCAGCGCAGAATACTGCTCCGGTTTTAATTTACTTTCTCCAAATTGACGATATATTTCCTCTTGAAACCCGATCTCTTTTATTGATTCTTTTGTTATGCTTTCCTTGTCATTCATACGTTTTCCTTTTCCACTTTTTAAACTGTAATTATGTTTTATTTTGGGTATTTATATATAGAAAAAAATCCTCGAAACATCAGCGTTTCAAGGATTTGAGAGGCGCAGGCCGGATTTGAACCGGCGCATACTGGTGTTGCAGACCATTGCCTTACCACTTGGCTACTGCGCCATATAGTGACTCCAACGGGATTTGAACCCGTGTTACCGCCGTGAAAGGGCGATGTCTTAACCGCTTGACCATGGAGCC
>ERZ780070.623-NODE-623-length-14682-cov-2.652082_pt1 | contig 14682 bp, 10 predicted proteins | sample MGYA00511577_ERZ780070 | MGnify/ENA primary metagenome ERZ780070 (study PRJEB29588, sample SAMEA2162530) | human gut metagenome | biome: human gut; feature: human-associated habitat; material: faeces | place: Denmark | collected 2008/2010 ...
AGCAATGAATTTTTTTGTTCTATTCTTGATAATTCATTAGAATCATTTTCTTTATAAGTTTGATTATCATCTAATTCTTCTAACTCCACTTTATTCTCGTCAATATAAGTGTTACATACATTCATTGCTATTGTAATTAAATAACTTTTAAATTTTCCTCTATGTTTATAAGTTCCTATATATTTAATCAATTTCAAGAATGTTTCCTGTGTTAAATCATAAGAAAGTGAGCTATTTCCTGTTTTATAATAACAAAATCTATAAATATCATCATAATATTTCTCAATTAATATCTCTAATAATTCTTTATTTCCGCGCTGTATTTTATAGATTAATTCTTTATCTTCCAAGTAAATACCTCCTTTCTTTCTTTTATAAACTAGCTTACATATAATATAACCTAAAAAAATATAAAAAAGATTTAAAATTTTATTAAATTTTTAAATTTTTTCATTTTAATGTTTTATTAATTATAAATTAAATATATATTTTTGTATAATGTGCGATTTTAAATTTAAAATATTATTTTATTTCTTCATCTATTATATTTCTTTTTGCAACTGTTTGTCCATAGCCATTTACTCCTTCTGCAAATTTATAAGTTTATTTAATGAATTTGAATAAAATATTATATAAAATTAACTCAAATTTATTTTTATCAAATGTTAAAATTTTAAAGGATTTATATTTTAAAAATAATGCCTATGATCAAATGAATGATATTGATTTGATGACAAATAATTATATGGTTAGAAATGGTTATTTTGATTTACTTAGCCTTGATGAGAATCAGCCTAAGGATCATGATTATTTACTATATGAGGAAATTGTAAATGATGATGAGCTTCACAATCGTCCGGGCTATTCTAATTTTGCAAGATTACTATATTTGAAGGAAATTAATGATGACTCCTATGATGAGCAATATAAGCTTTTAGCTGATAATTTAACTGATGAGCAAAGCTTAATTTTAAACGTTACAAAAAGAAACGTTTTATCAGAGGAGTATTATCATGAAATGATAGAAATCTATTATCCGATGGCTTTAGCTACGGGTGATGAAATTATCATTTCAATTGTTGAAAATGAATTGGTGCTGCTCTTGCAATACAAAAAAAGATATAAAAGAATAATTGAAATATATTTAAATAGTGACAAAAGAAGGAAAGAGGTGGGCTTCTTTTGCTAAAAAAACATTTAAAAAGGCTTTTAATTATCACCTCGATTCTTTTAATGCTTCAATTATTTCATCTTAAAGCAGAGGCCTATGTTGGTAATGGATTTTTGTGGAATAAAACAGAAATTTCGGTGGATCTAAATTCTAATTTTGATGATTATATTAATGATTTTGAGGTTAAATTCTATTATAAGGGCGAATTGACAAATGAAGAGGTTAAGGTTTCCTTAGATTCATTTTATTACGGTAATTTATCTGTTAGTACAAAGGTAGTTGAAACTAAAAGCGTTAAAATGATAGCAACGGTTAAGGGCTATTCATCATATGATAGAAGAGATATTATTGTCCATATTGTTGATACAGAGTTTCCTAAAATTAATAAAATAAAGGATTTAGACTTTGAAATTGGATCGGTTATAAATTATGATGAGTATTTTAGCTTTTCTGATAATGATGCGATAGCTTCAATACAATATAATGATTCTGCCGTCAAATATACCGTACCTGGTGTATATAGCCTAAATGTTACGGTATCTGACCCGGCAGGTCATGTTGTTTCCGAAAACTTTAGTGTTAGCATAAGCGATAAAAGCGTTCCTGATTTAATTTTATCTAATTTTATTACCGTAGAATATGGTGACCTTGACTTTGATATAACTAAATATGTTAAGGCATCAGACTCATATGAGGGTGATTTAACATCGAGTGTTAAGCTTAAGGGTCTTGATGTTTATAAGCTTGGAGATCAAACCGTTACGGTTTATGTCAGTGATAGCAGTGGAAATGTTAGGAGTGTAAATAAGGTCATTACCGTTGTAGATACAACGGCTCCAGTACTTGAGTTATCTAAATATAACGATACCATTTATTTAAGCCAAGAGGCACCGGATTTTAGAAGCTATATTAAAAGATGTGATGACAATACCTCACAAATTGATATATCGCTTGTTGATATTGACGCGTCTAATTTTTTAATGGAATATGGAAGCTATATAATTACATATAAGGTTCGTGATAAGGCTAATAATTATTGCTTAAGAAAGCTAAGCATTAATGTTAGCTATAAGGAAGCCCCCATCATCGAATGTAAGGATTTAGAATTTGAGGAAAATGCTACTATTAATCTTAGAGATTATATTAGAGTTTCGGATTTATATGATACTAGTATTTCAAGTGATTATAAGCTATATGATAGTGCACTAGATACCAAAATTTCTGGTAAGTATGAAATATTTGTTGAGGCTACAAATATGGCTGGACAATCAACAATAGCTAAGTTTTATGTAACAATTAAGGCCAAGGATTCGGATACTAAAAATGCTCTTTATGATGTTTATGAGTATATATACGAAAATAAGCTTATAATTATTTTAGCAGTCATTGTAATTAGTGTGGCAGTAGTGGTAATTATAATCAAAAAAAAGCAAACAAAAAACGGAGTATAACTTTAATTTGAGCCCATCAAATGATATAATAGGCCTAAGAGGTGATGTCATATGATAGGCTTTTTATATGGTCAAACTGAATATAACATGCTTAAATCAGCCATGCGTCTAGATGATTATGTAAAAAAAGCTAAGGCCTATGGCTATGAGTCACTTTCAATTACGGATCATAATATGTATGGTCACTATAAATTTTATAATTTGTGCCAAGAAAATGGTATTAAGCCCTTAATTGGTCTTGAGCTAAGCCTAAAGGCATGTGATGATAAAACGGATAAAATTATTGCATATGCCTTAAATAATAAGGGCTATAGGGAGCTTTTAAAAATTTCAAGTATGGATAAGCTTGAGTCTAAGGTCTTTAGCATTGATGAGCTTGCAAAGCTTGAAAATATTATTTTTATTACATCGTATGATTCAGAATGGTATCGTAGTGATGATTTTAATGAGCTACTTACAAATTATTCGAGACTTAAGCATTTTGGTATTGGCTTAAGCTTTGCAGGTAAAAGCATCCTTAAGCAAAGTAATTTGCTATATGAATTTGTAAGCTCAAATAACCTTGCCTACTATCCAATTTCACCTACCCTATATGATACCTTAGAGGATTATGATGCTTATGAGGCTCTTTCATTAATTGGTGGCGAGCAGCCTCTTAATTATATTGATTTTCATTTGAAAAAGCCAAGTGAGCTTGAAGAGGAATTCTTTATGCATGAGGGAGCCTTTAGCTACTATGAAAAGCTTGTTAATAGAGTTGATTTAACTATATCAAAGGTATCAAAATCTCTTCCAAGCTTTGATACAGGACTAAATACTAGCTCAGCTGAGTATCTAGAGCTTTTATGTCAAAAGGGCTTAGATAGAAGATATAATTATGCTCATGTAACAGATTTAAAAAATTATAAAAGCCGAATGAATTATGAACTATCCGTTATCCATAGTATGGGTTATGATGATTATTTTTTAATTGTTTGGGACTATGTAAGATATGCTAAAAAAGCGGGAATTATGGTAGGACCTGGACGTGGAAGCGCTGCTGGATCCCTTGTTGCATATTGTCTTGGAATAACTAATGTTGATCCTTTAAGATATAATCTTTTATTTGAACGTTTTTTAAATCCAGAGCGTGTAACAATGCCCGATATTGATATGGATTTCCCTGATGATAAGCGTGAAGAGGTTATTAATTATGTAAGGTCTAAATATGGAGAATATAGAGTTTGTACAATTTCTGCCTTTGGGACCTTCCAGGTTAAGTCATCAATTAGAGATATTGGTCGTGCCTTTAAAATAAATCCTCAGGATATTGATATTATTACAAAGCTCGCAGCTAAGGCGGATGATTTTGATTCATTTTTAAGTGATTATCGTGAAAATAAAAGCATTTATAAGCTATTAACTGTTGCTAAAAAGATTGAAAATCTACCAAGGCATATTACTACCCATGCGGCGGGTGTAATAATTTCTGATGATGACCTAAGAAATAATGTGCCCCTTCAAAAGGGATCAACTGCGCTTTATCAGTCTCAGCTTGATGCTCATGACCTGGCAGATTTAGGCCTTCTTAAAATGGACTTTTTAGGAATAACAAATCTTGCAACAATTGATGGTATTTGTAAGGTTATTCCTAATTTAAATAATATAACTATTCAAAATATTCCTCTTAATGATGAGCGTACCTATGAGCTTTTAAGACATGGCGATACTGATGGTGTATTCCAGCTTGAAAGTGAAGGAATTAAGAAGGTTTTAGTTAAGCTTAAGCCTACATCATTTAATGATTTAGTTGCAGTGCTTGCCCTTTACCGACCTGGTCCTATGGACAATATTGATGAATTTATTTTAAGAAAGCATGGTAAAGCATTTGCCTATCTTCATCCTGATTTAGAGCCAATTTTAAAGGAAACTTATGGCATTATCGTCTATCAGGAACAAATTATGCAAATTTGTGTTCAATTTGCTAAAATGTCTTTAGCGGAGGCTGATATTTTAAGACGTGCTGTATCTAAGAAGGATAAGGAGCTTTTAAGCCTAAATCGTGACAAGTTTGTATCAGGTGCAATTAATAATGGCTATGATAAAAAAATAGCTGATGATATTTATGACTATATTGTAAAATTTGCTAATTATGGCTTTAACAAGAGCCATAGTGTTGCCTATGCAATTATTTCTTATCAAATGGCTTATTTTAAGGCTAATTATTTTGCCCTATTTATGGCTAAATATTTAAATAGTGTTTTAGGAAATGTAAGCTTAATTGAAAAGAAGCTTGTATATGCAAGAAGAAAGGGGCTTAATATTCTTCCTCCAAATATAAATATTTCCGGTGAGGAATTTGTAACAAAAAATCAGGATCTATATTATCCTTTAACGGGTATTCAGCAAATTGGCACCCAAATTGCAAGACAAATCGTTAAGGAAAGAGAAAAGGGATTATATGAATCACTATCCGATTTTAAAAAAAGACTTCCTCAGCTTAGTAAAGCCGTAATTGAGGCTTTAATTTATGCTGGCACTTTTGATTCCTTCCAAATGACTAAAAAGGCAATGCTAAGCCAAAGTGATCCTTTAGAAATGATTTTTAGTAATGAATTAAAGGAAAATCTAAAGAATACAACGGGTGAGCTTTCAGATGATGAGCTACGACTTTCAGAAAGAAAATACCTAGGTTTTAATATTCAATATGATTTATTTAAGAATATGGAATATATGCAAAAAAAATATAATGCTATACCTTTTTCTAAAAGAGCTATCAATTATAATTCAAAAATTATTGTTATGCTATCTAATTTAAAGGAAATTAAAACCAAAAAGGGTGATTTAATGGTCTTAGGTAGTGCCTTTGATGGTAAAACATCCTTAAAATTAGTTATATTCCCTAATTCCTATTCTAAAATCAAAAATAAAATCAAAGCCGATGAGCTGTATTTAAGTGTAGGAAAGCTATCTAAGTCAAATGTCACAAATGAATATGAATATCAGCTTGATGATATTATTGAAAAAATTAGGTGAGAAAATGGATTTTAAAGAAGTATTAATTAACGCAAAAAATAATATTGGTCCTTATTGTAAGGCCTGTAATGTTTGTAACGGCTATGGTTGTAAAGGCCAAATTCCTGGTCCTGGAGCTAAGGGAAGAGGAGATGGTGCCATTAAAAATTATGAGGCATGGAGTGAATACCGTATTAATATGGATACTATTTCAGATATTCAAGTTGCCTCAACGGATGTAACATTCTTTGGTCATCATTTTAAAGCGCCTATTTTTGCCGGTCCTGTTGGAGCGGTAAAAAGCCATTATGGCGATAAATATAGTGATATGGAATATAATAAAATAATGCTTGAGCAAATGGTAGATGATGGTCTTTTAGCCTTCACAGGTGATGGTAAAAACGAAAGCGTTGTAATTGAGGCCTGCATGGCTCTAGATAAGCTTGGTGGGAAAGGTATACCTACTATTAAGCCTTGGGATATTCCAACGATGAAGCGTAAAATAGATTTAGCTAATAAGGCTAATTGTCTTGCGATCGCATGTGATATAGATGCATCAGGTCTTCCTTTTTTAAAAAATAATAATCCACCTGCTGGAGCTAAAACGACTAGTGAATTAAAGGAAATTATTGAATATGCCAAAAAGCCCTTTATTATTAAAGGTATAATGACAGTAAAGGGAGCTTTAAAGGCGATTGAGGCGGGTGCTAGTGCAATTGTTGTTTCTAATCATGGTGGAAGAGTTTTAGACGATGCTATGCCAACAGCTTTAGTTCTTCCTCAAATTGTAAAGGTGGTTGCTAAAAAATGCCTTGTATTTGTAGATGGTGGAATAAGAAGTGGAGCCGATATCTTTAAGGCGCTAGCGCTGGGAGCTGATGGTGTTTTAATCGCAAGACCATACGCTGTAGCTTTATATGGTAATGAAAAGGAAGGTATTCATTGCTATAGCCAAAAGCTGATTTCCGAGCTTGAGGATGTTATGCTTATGGCCGGTGCAAAATCAATAGAAGATATTAAGCCAGAAATGATAACTAAAATTTAATTTGTGATTCTTTTTCCTAAAAATTAAGAAATAAAGGTCTATAATGTCCATGGTGATTGTGATGGAAAAAAGTGAAAAGGAATTACGAAAAAGAGAACAAATCCTAAATGGAAATATATTAGCAGCTATTCTAATGGTAGTATTACCAATCCTATTTTATAATCTTTGTAATTACCTATATGGTATTTATGATATGATGGTTGTAAAAAAAGCCGGAATTGGAGACGCAGCCGATATCGTTGTGCTTGATCAAATAAAAAATATGATTTCAACCGTAGGTGGTGCGCTTGCAACGGGTGGTGGAATTCTTATTTCAAGAAGATATGGTGCTAAGGATATTGATAGAGCTAAAAGATGTGCTAATACCTTATTTAGCCTAGCCTTAATTATTACTGGAGTAACCTTCATATTTATTCCTATTGGTAAACCATTCTTATTATTACTTAAGACTGATAAAACAACAATTGATAATGCTATTGGCTATTATAATGTACAAATTGTTATTTTAATGATTACAACCATAAATAATACCTTTATTGCGATTGAAAAATCAAAAGGTAATACAATTAAGCTTTTAGCTTTAAATTTGGGTGTTATTTTTATTAAAATTGGACTTTCAACCCTATTTGCATTTGGACCATTTGAAAATGTTACAGTAACCTGGCTTGCCCTAGCTACAATGATTGCTCAGCTATTTATGTTTTGCTTCGGAATTGTCTTTTGTTTTATTCCATCTAATATTTTAAGAATATCAATTAAAAGCCTTAATTTAGATAAGCAGAATTGCTTAGGCATTTTTAAATTAGCCTTCCCTGTTTTTATTGGTAGATTCCTATTTAGCTTTGGTAAGGTTTACGTTAATTCAGCCGCTACAACAGTTTATGGTAAAGCCTGTGTAGGAGCTCTTGGAATTTCTAATACAATGGCAGGCTTAATTACAAACTGTGTTAATTCATTTGAGGATGGTGGTTCTACCATTGTTTCTCAAAATTATGGAAATTCAAATGGAAGAAGAATCCAAAGATTTTTCTTCACTAATTTAGCAGTTTTATCAATTTTATCGCTTGCTGGATCTATAATTATGTTTGTCTTAAAGGAAAATATCGCAGAATTCTTTGCTGGTGATGATCAAGTTTATAAGGAAATGATCATTAACATCTTTAAATGGGAATGTATGGATTTATTCTTTAGTGGCTTAACCGCAGCGGCTCAGTCATATTTCTATGGCTTTGGTATGACAAAGATTACAATGGCAATTTCTATGTCTACTCTATTTGCCTTTAGAATTCCAACACTTTTAATTTTAATGTATGGCGTTAAAATGAATTATGAGGCTTGTGGTATTGCTATGTTCGTATCTAATACTCTAACCGGAATTATTGCAATTGCAATTACTCTTGCTATGGTCATAAGGCTTCCTAGGTCTAAGAAATATAAATGCTTATTTTAACAAAAGGGATAGCGCTTGCTATCCTTTTTCATATCTTAATCATATAAAAAAGCCTTTTATTTACCAGGATATCCTAGTAAGCAAAAGGCTTTTAGTATACTTATTTAGCTAATATTTTATTAAATTTAGCAAAGCGTGGAAGTCCATCCTCGATTGGGGCTGCCATTTCACCCTGGATAAGGGGAAGAGCATATTCAATAAATTTCTCATTTACATTGTTTTGAGCTTCATTTAACCACTCAAGAGGAACCTTCTTTTCATCGTTTGCAACAATACTTAAATCAACAAGGTTATATTCACAGCTATATTTTCCATCCTTGTAAACACGCTTGAAGGCTACCATTTTATCTGTTACACCGGCAATTGCCTGCTTAACAGCTTCCTGACCTGCACCAAAGGCCTCTAAAATGTCCGTTTTTGATGCTAAATGCTGAGCACATCTTTGCATTAGGTTGAATTCGATTGCACGAACCTTACAGCCAAAATGCTCTTTAATCTTTTGAGCAAGAATTTGAGCTGTACCACCTAATTGTGCATGACCAAATGAGTCAGTAGACATTTCGCCTAAGGCCTCAGGAATATATTTGCCATCCTTTGTTTTAACACCCTCAGATACAGCAATTAAAACATGATTATCATTTTTGTAGCATTCCTCAACGTCATTAATGAACTTATTAAAATCAAATGTTACCTCAGGTAAATAAATAAGATTTGGACCATGCCCCTTGTAAGAAGCAAGTGCCGAAGCGGCAGTTAGCCATCCTGCATTACGTCCCATGATTTCACATACGCAAATCATTGGAGAATCATAAACACAAGCATCCTCATATATTTCCATCATTGTAGTGGCGATATATTTAGCAGCTGAGCCATAGCCAGGAGTATGGTCAGTAGCTACAAGATCGTTATCAATTGTCTTAGGAACACCAATACAATTACATTCATAGCCAGATTTAGCCATATATTTAGATATTTTATTACAGGTATCCATTGAATCGTTTCCACCATTATAGAAGAAATAGCGGATATTATATTTTTTAAATACCTCTAAAATTCTTTTATAATCAGTATCGTCTACCTCTGGATTTGCAAGCTTATACCTTACTGAACCAATTGAAGATGATGGAGTTGTTTTTAATAATTCAAGCTCCTTGGGATCTTCCTTTCCAATATCATAAAGCTCTTCATCTAAAATACCGCGAATTCCGTGTTTTGCACCATAAACAGCAGTAATGCACTCTTGATTAAGTGCCTCTAAAAATACACCAGCTGCACTAGCATTAATAACTGATGTTGGTCCGCCTGATTGTCCAAGGACACAAGCACCCTTTAAATTCTTCATAATAATTTTTCTCCTATTTTTAAAGATAATTCTATTATATCGATTTAAAAATAATAATTCAAGACTAAGCTTGACAAAAGCATTTTTTATTTTCAAAAAAATTACATTTTAGTAATATTTTTTAATATTAATAGGAAAGGATAAAACTAAAGAATAAAAAAAATGTTACCTTTGCATCGTTTCATTTATACATAATCTCAATAATTTATCATGAAAAAGATAATCGCATGCATTTCCATCATTTGCTATACATTATTATGTTATAGCCAAAATCAGACAACGGACAACAACTACCGTACGCAAAAGAACATTTCCTATCTTCATCCCGGCGAAAAGGACAGTTATAAGCTGGAGCGTTGTAAGCTCGACCTCCATTATCCTACTGATAAAAAAGGATTTGCCACCCTTATCTGGTTCCACGGCGGAGGACTGGAAGCCGGAGAAAAACATTTTCCGAAGGAGTTCCTGGAGCAAGGCTACGCCGTGATAGCCGTAAACTACCGACTCAGCCCGCGTGCCCAAAATCCTGCCTACACGGAAGATGCCGCAGAGGCCGTTGCTTGGACTTTCGAGAATATAGAAGAATTCGGAGGAGATAAAGACAAAATATACATAGCCGGTCATTCAGCCGGTGGTTATCTCTGTCTGATGCTCAATCTGGACAAGAGTTACCTGGCAAAGTGGAATATTGACGCCAACAGCCTGGCAGGCGCTTTCCCCATCAGCGGACAGACCACCACTCATTATACCATCCGCAAAGAACGCGGACTGCCTTCCGACACTCCGATTATAGATAAATATGCTCCTTCCAATAACGTAAGAAAAGACGCTTCACCCATGATACTTATCACTGGCGACAAAGAGTTGGAGATGCTGGCACGCTATGAGGAAAACGCCCATTTATATGCCCTCCTCAAAGCATTGGGACAAAAAACCACCCTCTATCAGATGGAGGGATTTGACCACGGTACGGTGGCCGCTCCCGCATGTACCTTGATAAACAGCTATATGAAGAAGGCAGGCAAGAAGTAACCACTACCCTTGCCTTTCTTTTATATATGCCAATGCCGCTCCTATTGCTGTTCTATATTCAGCATAGGGCGGTATATGAAAATGTACATGATAGATGGCTTCCATTTTAGAAAACACCTCCCGGCACTGGGGCAGTTGGGTGAGATTTCCTATCAGAACGAAATCCTTGATAGGACTGTTCAAAGCTGACAGTACAGCAGCTCCTCCAATGGTTTGAAGTACCGTATAAATTATACCGCAGGCAATATCTTCTTGAGAAGCATTGCTATCCGCTTTTCCGAAAAGAGAGGCGGTAGCACTCACCGGCAAGTCAGGCAAAGCAGTGTTGCAAATATCACCTATCTGCAAGTTGACACGAGTTACATCCCCTTTCTCAGCCAACTCGGACACCTGATGAATATCATGAGTTTTCAACAGCAACCTCGATAATCCCTGCAAGGTACCTCCACCAATCCCCAAGCCGCCAATATGCTGCACCTTGTCTCCATCTATTTTCACAAAAGAAGTGCCGGTACCCATGCTGACTACAATCAGTTGGTCTATATCCGTTGCATGTCTGGCTCCCAAACCATTGGCAATAAACTCATCCGTTTTGCGAGTAGGCAGTCCATATAGAGGGCTGTTGACAAATGCGCTTCCCACTCCCGTCAGCATCACCTGCTCCACATCGGCCAGCTGTATACCATTGTCATAAATATACTTACCGAATGCTCCGAATAAGGAAGTCACCGGGTCGGTAGCCGTAATAAACATTGGAGACTGTATCTGTTCTCCATTGATTCCAACGATTTTCGTGGTACTTCCACCCACATCTATTCCTATTACTATACCCATAGCTCCAAGTAATTTGCAGCAAAGTTACAAAAGAATCAATAATTGACAATTGATTAATGTGATAATGTGCCAATATGCTAATTGGCTAATTGGCTGCGCTATGTTTATGCTACGCCATCACGCCCTGGTCATTGACACATTGGCACATTAATCACATTACCACATTGCTATCTGTTAAACAGTTCGAAGGTAAATTTGCAACCTATTTCCTGATACTTCCAGTTTGCAAAGCTGGCAAACAAGCCAAAGTCAAATATATGTGTACCAATGCCATACCCTACTTCCAGATAAGGTTTCAAGTGAGGAACCACCAATGCATTCAGATACAGACGTTCATTCAATACATATTGGGTATATTTCATCAGATGGCGGAGCAGGAGGAAAGGCGCTTCATAGGTAAGGTGTCCGCGGATATATTTACGGGAAGAGTTATACCAGCGGCCGTCCAGCAACTGGAACACCCCGCCAATATCATCACTCCAACCCATAGGAAGATTGGAACGCCGCAAATTGGCAAAGTCCACAAAGTACAGTTCCTTCTGATTGGTAAACTCTCCCCAACCAAAACGCCAATAAATATCACGCATCAAGCCCAAAGAAACCTGATGCTGCAAATCAATCTCTACACGCTCGTACGAACCACTGCTCTGCAACACTCCACTGAGTCCCCGCTCCCAATCTACTGAGATGGAAGGATACTTGGAATGAAGATTTACTTTACGGTCGCCATTCATATAATAGTATTGTCCCGGAGTCCAGGTGAGGCGGACGCGGGGAGCAAAACTATTATAGGTATGGCGGAACTTGTTCAGGATATTCGGGTCAAAATTCGGAAAGAAGGATGAACCTCCGGAACCGGCACGGGTGGCCGACTTGGTAGGCGGCATGCTCGGGTAGTTCAGTTCAAACCGGGAGCGGTTCACTTCCGTACGTCTGTGCATGGATACACCCACTTCCAGCGACAGACCGTTTACTATTTCCCAGCTATGACGCAGATTCAGATACAAATCCTTGAAATAATCCAAGTGTATCTGGTTGAAGTCAAAAATACTGTCGGGGATGGCTTTCAGGTCGTCCAGCACATCACTGCTGTAAATCCGGTTACCGTTACCAAACTCCAGATGCAATGCTGCACGCTTACGGGGCCAATAATCAAAATCGGACCTCACCCTCCAGTAAAACTCTTTTTCCTTAAAATTATAACCTATCCGGGGAACGATGCGCAGCAGGCGATCACCGGTAAAAATACGGTTGTACTTGAACTCCTGCCGATACGAAATTCCATGCTTGCCGCTATAGCTCAAAAGAAAAGGATTGATTAGTGGTGAACAGCGCACACTCCCCAATTTATCAAGGTCTACCGTATAGCGACTGATCAATGCATCTCCAATCTGCCCCCAAAACTCCAAGTTCTTATTCACCGGTTTCTTTTTCCGGGCGAGCGTATCCCGACGCAAGAAGAAATCCTGATACAGTGTCTCCTCATGCGGAGTCAAAGGAATGGGACGCAAAGTTTTAAAGTAAGCAGTATCACGTAGATAAGCATTCGTATCAGTACGCAACGTGTATGAATCGGACAAGTCATATTTACTTTTCTTCACCGACCTCCGTATATCACTGCCAGAAGTTTTCTGAATGATGTTCTTATAATCGAGTACAGCTTCATAAGTGCCATCTACCACATTTCCCAAAAAACGAAACGTTGCATCCACATCATACTGCAACGGAAGAAATTCGTCCGAATCGCCCACATTACCCATCTTCACCAGATTATTGAACCGCACCATCTCATTACGTCCGGAAAAACGCATCTCGCGTACACTCCACACGTTATCACTCACAATCAGATAACCGCCCACCAGCTGAAAGCTTTTGCTTTTTGGCATAAAACGGATTTTATACTGAAGGGCATGCCGTTCCCCCATCACCGTATCAATCCGATAGGTATAATATTTTTTGGCATTGGGTGCTAAAGGAGAGAGTAGTTTGTCATATAATAAGGTAGAAGAATAGATGTTGATGTGAAAATATTCCGGCAGCCGTCCGTCCATTTCCCAAAACTCGGAAGCAGTACCGACACTTGCCTTTACCTTCTGGTCATAGATGTCGGGAGCAGTAAAATGCAAATCGCTATAAGTTTCCATCATATATTCCCGCACCCCTTTCTTGGGCCGGAACATGGAAGGGATGTAGCGGAGAATATGATTCTTCTTACGGATATTCACCCAGCCCTTTATGTAAAGCTCAGCCTTGTAACTTTCAATAATACGTTCATAAAGGGGGGCAAAGAAGATGACTTTCTCCATGATGGAGTCTGCCGAACTCACATGTTTGTCAACCGGATAAGATACACGCTCTGCCCCTGCCTTCTGTACAAAAGAAAACAAGAAGCAAATCCAAATCCATATAAACAACAAACGTTTCAACCGCAATTTCTCCTTATAGAATCGGGACAAATATACGGAAGAATTTGTGTAATGCAAAAACATGTTCCATAAAGAAGTGGGGATGACACTTGTGACACCCTTTATTATAAAATATATGTTACGCGCGCGAGACAATAATACACAAGCACACATAGTTTGTGCGAGATAAATACGAACCTATATTAATTGTTATAAAAAGGGTGCCACAAGTGTCATGTACAGAATGATTCGTAATTGTGACACATGAAAATTACTAATCACGACGCACTAAGATTACTAATCGTGATGCGGAAAGATTACTAATCATGGCATGTAACAAACGCAAGCTTTGGGTCGTTTTTCCATAACAAGCAGGCTTTTTCAGGGGGTCTATTCTCAAAAAACACTAATATTTTCGAGAATACCCCCTAAAAAAGAGGGGGTAGTTCAGAAAAAACATGTATTTTTGCGCCCAACAACCAATAAAAGGAGAGACTTATATGTCAAAAATGCGATTTTTTGCTTTGCAATAGGGGCATTCAACAACACGTTGTAGACTAATGCGGTCATCTTCCCACGATGTGTCATCCCCAATTTCTTCTGCTGCCTGCCGGAGTTTTACCTTTTCGCAGTACTCCAGCAGAGCTTTTCTAAAGATTTCAGACTTGGGAACGCCAGTCGCATTGCCGGAAAAAGCAAGCATTTCATCTTCTTTATCATTGAGACGGACACGGTATTGCTTTTCACGACTGTCTCTCTTTTTGGGCCTACCAAGCATTTAATCATCTCCTTCGCTTTAATGGATATCCAGAAATTCTGTAATCAAAGGATACATCTTTCTTCTCGCTCTGTCAAGTATGTGAATATCCAAAAACAAAAAGAAAGTGAGGTCAAGTCAATGGGCATCTTTTCTGGCTTATTCAAATCTCGTGACAAGCCCCAAAACCGGACATCCGGC
>ERZ780070.626-NODE-626-length-14630-cov-4.122607_pt1 | contig 14630 bp, 10 predicted proteins | sample MGYA00511577_ERZ780070 | MGnify/ENA primary metagenome ERZ780070 (study PRJEB29588, sample SAMEA2162530) | human gut metagenome | biome: human gut; feature: human-associated habitat; material: faeces | place: Denmark | collected 2008/2010 ...
CTTGTATTTCACTTCGTGGTGAAAGTAAAACAAATGCTTCACTTAAGAGTAAATATATTGCTATGCTTTCTAATTATCATCATATGGCTAAATATTATACTAGAATTAATACATGTAATTCTATCAGTGATATAGAAAAGATACGTGAAGAAATAACTAAAGAAATATCTTCTATAAGACAAAAATATGCAGAATTAAAAAGAGAATATGATAATTTAAAGAAAAATAATACGAATAAAATTGAAATAAATAGAGTTGTTAATGAAATGAATTCTATAGTTAATCTTAATAAGATGATGAATGAATTTATTTCTAAAATAGATTCTTGTTTAAAAAGAAAGACTACTAAAGTAAGTCATATAAATGCTCCACTTCCAACTATATCTAAACCTAAAGTATCTAAAGAAGTAGAAAAGAAAGAAGAAAAGACTGCCAACATTAAAAATGAAATAAAGACTACTGGTAAAACTTATGCTGATAAAGATATTCGCGAATTTGATAGAGTTAACAAATCTATATGTGATATGAAAAGAGAATTCTATAAATTAGATAGAAGGACTAAAGAAGCAGAAAGTTTAAGAAAGAAGATATATGACTGGTGTAAAAAGAGGGAATTTATAGTTGATAAAATATGTGGCTATGATGGAGTTAATACTCTTATAAATATGGAAAGTATTGAAGATGATATTTGTTCTAAGCCTGAATTACCTAAAAGAGAACCATTTAAAGTTGATTCTCATGAATATAATATTAAATTAGACTATCTATTATCAAGAATAAGTGATCTTAAGTTTAATGGATATATGAGTAAACATTATAAAGGCAAAGATGGGGATTATAGAGAGTTTAATAAAACTCTCACTGAATCAATAAGTGAATATAATGATATGATTAAATCTGTTAGTGATTTAAGTAAGAGTAAAAATATAGATAAAATATCTACTGATATAATATCATTATTAAATGTATATAATATTGATGGAGATTACATTAAATTCAAAGATGCTAATAATGGTGGAATGATAGGTGGAGAAAGAGTATCGCTTGAATCTTATAAAGAAGGGGTTAATAGAATAAGAAGTATGGTTCAAGATATTAAAAAATATAGTGAAAGTGTTATATCAAGAAATGATGGTGTAATAACTATTAGAGATCATAGTGAGCCTCGTGAAAATGATGAAAAGATTCTTGAAACTGAACGTGAAAAGATATATAAAATGTTTATTGAAGGTAAAAAGAAAATTAAAGAAGCACAAAATAAAAGATAGTGCTTCTTTTGATTTCACTTGATTTTAAATATCTCTTATGTTATAATATACAAGCATTTAAGAAAAGGGGTTGAAGTATGGAAAAAGAAATTTTAACATTTATAGAAACTAAATTTGAAACTGGCACAGATGCAAAGCAGATTAAAAATTGTAGAAATTTTGCCTTATATTTAGATTCATTTTGTATAAGATTAACTATAAAATCAGCAATGAGTTTATTAAATAAATCGCCTAAATTAAAAGATATGGCATCAGTAGTTGATAAAATAACTCAAACTGGGGATGACACATTAATTAGATATGAAAGCATAGCATCATTGATATCAGCATATAACATATTAATTGAACAGGAAAAAGAAAGTAATGAAGAAAAAGCAGATTCTAATGATGAATTATATGAAACACAAATTTGTGATTGTGAAGATCCAATAAAAATGTATCTTCAAGAAATAGGCCAAAGTAGAATATTAACTATGGAAGAAGAACAAGCTCTTGGAAAGAGAATAGTAGAAGGAGACGAATCAGCTAAAAAAGAATTAATTGAAAGTAACTTAAAATTAGTGGTGTCTGTTGCAAAAAAATATAGAAATAGTAATTCAGCATTAACATTTTTAGATTTAATTCAAGAAGGTAATTTTGGACTTATGAAAGCTGTAGAAAAATATGATTACACACTTGGATGTAAATTTAGTACTTATGCAACATGGTGGATAAGACAATCAATTACTAGGGCAATCGCAGATAATGGAAGAACGATAAGAATTCCAGTACATATGGTTGAAAACATTAGAAAATTGGCAACGACTGAAAACGAATTTATGTCAAAAGAAGGTAGAGAACCAAGTACTAAAGAATTAGCGAATATACTAGGAATTAGTGAACAAGCAGTATTAGAAAGAAAAGTATATCAAAATCCATTATTATCTTTAAATGATATAATGGGTTCACCATCAGAAGACCATGATACAGAATTATTAGAATTCATAGAAGATCCAAAAAGATTTGATTTGGAATTTATGGAAAAGGATTACTATAGTTCACTTAGAAATATAGTTTTTAATGATTCAAACTTAAGTGAGAGAGAAAAAGAAATTATATCTTTAAGATTTGGATTTATGGGAAAAAGATATACACTTGAAGAAATTGGAAAAATGTTTGGACTTACACGAGAAAGAATAAGACAAATAGAAGTTAAAACATTAAAAAAATTAAAACGCAATAAAAAAATCAAAGAATTTAATGAAAAAGAAACAACGAGAAAACTTTTAAGATAGGTTAATATGAATAAAATAGAACAAGAAAAAAGAGAAAGCGTAACAAGCTATTATTATGCAGATGTTAACCTTTATGATGTTCCAACATTTGAAGAAGAACAAGAATTATTTAAAAGAATTAGAAATGGTGATATTGAAGCTAGAAATGAGATTATAGAAAGAAATTTAAGATTTGTAGTAAACATAGCTAGACAATTTATAAAGGCAAACGAAACATTACCATTTCCAGATTTAATTCAAGATGGTAACCTTGGACTTATAGAAGCAGTAGATAACTTTGATTATACACTTGGATATAGATTTAATACTTATTCTGTATATTGGATAAAAAGTTATATCATTATGGGAATAGTTAATAAATCAAGAATAATAAGAATACCATGTCATTTACACTATGATATTTTTAAAGCAAGAAAAATCGCAGCACAATTGCAAAAACAAGGAATTGAGCCAACTAGTGAATTACTTGCAAAAGAATTAGGAAAGACTGCAAAAGAAATAGATGAATCAATAAAATATAACTTCGATGTATCATCATTAGATATAATATTAATGCATGAAAATGTAGATGATTTTTATTATAGAAATGAAAGCTTATACGAATCAAAATATAGTGAAGAATGTTTAATGGACAAAATATTTTATGAATGTTTAATAAATGATATAAAATCCTCTGGCGCACTAACTGATAGAGAAAAATTTATATTAATTCATAGATATAATTTAGATGGAAATGGAATAAAAACTAAAACTGAAATTGGTAAACAATTAGACATATCACGTGAAAGAGTAAGGCAAATAGAAAAAAGAGCCTTAGAAAAACTAAGAGATGATAAATATATTAGTGAATATAATTTAGGATTAACTAAGTAGGAAATGTTGTAATTTCCTTTTTATTTTGATAAAATATTGCTTATGGAAAGAGATAAGATTAAAAATTTTTGTATAATAGCACATATAGATCATGGTAAAAGTACTCTTGCTGATAGGATACTTGATATTTGTCATGCTGTAACTGAAAGAGAGAAGAAAGATCAAATACTTGATTCAATGGATCTTGAACGTGAACGTGGAATTACTATTAAACTAAATGCGGTAGAACTTAAATATAAAGGGTATACTCTTCATTTAATAGATACTCCAGGGCATGTAGATTTTAGTTATGAAGTAAGTAGAAGTCTTGCAGCATGTGAAGGAGCTATACTTGTAGTTGATGCAACACAAGGAATAGAAGCACAAACACTTGCAAACTTATATTTAGCACTTGATGCGAATCTTAAGTTAATACCTGTTATTAATAAAATAGATTTACCAAATGCAGATCCTGAAAAAGTTAAGGATGAACTTGTTAATACTATTGGATTTGATAGAGATGAAATAATATGTTGCTCTGGTAAAACTGGAGAAGGTGTAGAAGAATTACTTGATGCAGTAGTGGAAAGAATTCCATCTCCTAAAAGTAATAGCGATAAATTAAGAGCACTTATTTTTGATAGTTACTTTGATCCTTATAAAGGAGTAATAATACTTATTAGAGTAATGGATGGTAAAGTAAAAGTAGGAGATAAAATAAGATTTATAAATAGTGATGCAGTGTATGAAGTGTTAGAGCTTGGAAAGCATACACCACATGAAGTAAAGAAAACTGAACTTTCTAGTGGTGAGGTAGGATTCTTAAGTGCATCAATAAAAAGTATTACTGAAGTAGAGGTAGGAGATACAATATGTTTAGATGGTGAAACTGTAGAAGCACTTCCTGGATATAAACATGTAGTGCCTATGGTATATAGTGGTATTTATCCAATAGATAGTTCAAAATATAATCAATTAAAAGAAGCATTATTAAAACTTAAACTTAGTGATGCAGCACTTTGCTTTGAACCAGAAACATCAGTAGCGTTAGGGTTTGGATTTAGATGTGGATTTCTAGGACTTCTTCATATGGAAATAATAGAAGAAAGAATAGAAAGAGAATTTAATATAGATATTATTGCGACTAGTCCATCAGTTATTTATGAAGTAATTAAAAGTGATGGAGAAACTGTGATGATAGATTCACCATCAAAGATGCCTGATCCAGCTAAAGTATCTAAGATATTAGAACCATTTGTTAAAGCAAATATATATGTTCCAAGTGAATATGTAGGTGCTATAATGGAACTATGTCAAGATAAAAGAGGTATATATAAAAATATGTCATATATAGATACAACTAGGGTTAATATTACATATGATTTACCGCTTTCAGAAATAGTATATGATTTCTTTGACAAACTTAAGAGTTATACTAAAGGATATGCATCTTTTGATTATGAATTTATTGGTAATTATGAGAGTAAACTTGTTAAGATGGATATATTATTAAATGGAGAAATAGTTGATGCTTTAAGCGTAATTGTACATAAAGATTTTGCTTATAAACGTGGTAAAATAATATGCGAAAACTTAAAGAAAATTATACCAAGACAAATGTTTCAAGTACCAATACAAGCATGTATAGGAAGTAAAGTTATTGCAAGAGAAGATATAAGTGCGATGAAAAAGAATGTACTTGCTAAATGTTATGGTGGAGATGTATCAAGAAAAAGAAAACTTTTAGAAAAACAAAAAGAAGGTAAAAAGAGAATGAAACAAGTAGGTAGTGTATCAATACCTCAAGAAGCATTCTTAACAATACTTAGTACAGATTCAGCAAATGATGATTAATGAAAGAAAGTAAGAGTATCATTGTAAGAATTATTTCTTACATTTGATGTATCACTTTCTTTTATAATGCTCTCTGTCTTAGGAATATTTTTAAATATACTTTTTTCATGAGTAACATAAGGCCTTACTTCTTTATATACTGGTATTATTTTACGAACAACACCTAGCGTTTTATTAGTATTAGAAACAATATTTGATATTTTAATTCCCTTTAATAATCCTAGTATATTACTATTCATATAATTCACCTAATATATTATATTTTACATGTTTAAAAAAAGTTAAAAAATGTGTTTTTATTTTTATTTTTATATGTTATAATCAATAGTAGTAGAATAAGAAGGAATTGATTTATGGCTAAGGATAAAGAAAAGAAAGTCAAAACTAAAGTTAAAGCAAAAACTAAAACTAAAACTAAAGCTAAGACTAGTGATAAAAGTGCCAATACTAAAAAAGTACATATAAATCCTATTAAGTTTATTATAGATGAAATATTAATTCTTGTTAAATCTATTGGTATGGGTATTTTTAGCTTTTTTGATGGTATTGTTTCTTTTATAGTGTCATTCATTTTTTATACATTTTGGGGTATTAAGAATATAATATTGTTCTTTTGGAATTTATTCTTTAAAGGATTATTTGGTGAAATATATATAATGTTATATTCATGCTATAGTGGATTTATATATATATTTGGTACTATATTCGTAGATTTACCATTATTCTTATATGATAAAGCAAGTAAGGTTGCTTATAAATATTATAAAAAGTATAAAGATTATCAAGAAAAACAAAAGGCTAAAAAAGCCCTTAAGAAAGAAACATCTAAATCTCTTACTAAAACTATTGCTGACTATATAACTGAAAAGTATGAAAATTTATCATTTGTAAAAGAAGCAAGGGCTAAAAAAGAAGCAAGTTTAGTTGTTTTAACATTAGATCCAAATGGTGCTGATGCGATAAAGAGTGCTACTAAACAAACATATAGATATTTAATAAGAGATAAAGAAGGCAAGTTAGTTAAAGGTTATTTCCCAGCTTTTTCAAAAATGGATGTTTATTCTTATCTTACTGATGAAGGATATATTGTTTATGAAATTGTAACTAGTTGGGCTATAAATTTCTTTCATGCTGAAGCTACTGCATTTAAGCAAAGAATGAAAACTAAAGATTTAGTATTCTGGCTAACACAATTATCTACTTATATTAGAGCTGGTATTGCACTTGCTGATGCGGTTAAAATCTTAGCAAAACAAGATAAAAGAAGAAGATATAAGCCAGTATATGAATCTCTTATATATGAACTTACAATGGGAGAAAGTTTTAGTGATTCATTAAATAAGCAAGGTAATGTTTTCCCAGCATTACTAGTAAATATGATTAAATCTGCTGAGTTAATTGGTAATATTGAAGATACATTGGATGAAATGGCTGAATATTATCAAGAAGTAGAAGATACAAAGAGAGCTGTTGTTAGTGCGATGGCTTATCCATGCGTAGTATTGTTATTTGCAATAGGTATAGTTATATTTATGCTTACATATATAGTTCCTCAATTTGTTGGTATTTATGAATCAATGAATGCTGAACTTAATATAGTAACAATAATTACATTAAATATATCTGCATTTTTAAGAACGCAATATGGTAAAATAATTATTGTACTTGTAGTAATTGTAGTTTCTTATATAATTTTATATAAGAATGTTAAGGCATTTAGAACATTTATGCAGACAATATTTATGAAATTGCCAGTAGTTGGAAATATACTTGTATATAAGGAAATGTCATTATTTGCTCGTACATTTGCAACACTTCAAAAAAATAATGTACTTTTAACAGATAGTATTGATATCTTAGCAAAAATAACAAATAATGAAATATATAAATCAATAATGAGTCGTACAATAAACAACTTAATTAAGGGTGAAAAAATGAGTGAATCATTTAAAGATAATTGGGCTATTCCTGATGTTGCATATTATATGATTTTAACTGGTGAATCTACTGGTGAACTTGCTAATATGTTAGAAAAAATAGGTGATTATTATCAAAAACTAGAAAAGAATAGTGTTAATATGATTAAGACATTTATTGAGCCAGTGTTGATAGTATTCTTAGCAGTAGTTGTAGGATTTATTCTTATTGCAGTAGTTGTACCAATGTTTGGAATTTATTCAACAATCAGTTAGTAAAGTGGGGGATTATAATGATAGAAATATTTACAATGATATATATAACAATTATAGGAGCTATAATGGGTAGTTTTTTAGGATGTATGGGGTATAGAATTCCAAATAAAATAAAAACTACCTATCCAAGTAGCTTTTGTAATGATTGTGGAAAACCACTTAAATGGTATATGAATATACCAATAATATCTTATATAGCATTAGGCGGTAAATGTGCTTATTGTAAAAAACCAATCAATTTTATTTATCCATTCGTAGAAATAGCTTGTGCATTGTTATTTTTATGTAATTATTTGACTTTTGGATTTAATATGAATTTCTTTATAAGTACAATTATTACTTGTGCGTTAATGGTTACTATTGTTAGTGATTTCTTATATTTTTATATTTCTGATAGAGTACTTATTATATCAGGTCTTGCTATTGTGATTACATTATTTATATTTGAAACACCAGAAGTTGTATTTAAACATATAATTTCTGCTTCTGTTATATTTATATTTATGTATTTGATTAAATTACTTGGAAATGCAATATTTAGAAAAGAATCTTTAGGTGATGGTGATATAAAATTAATGGGAATTGTAGGGTTATCAATAGGTATAATGAATAGTCTAGTTTCATTATTTATTGCTTCTGTTGTTGGATTATTATTTTCATTTATAATAACTAAGAAGAATAAAGAAGGTATTATTCCATTTGGACCATTTCTTTTAATAGGTGCACTTATAACTTTATACTTTAGTGATGTGATAACTCCATTCTTACAAATGTATTTTTAGTACTAGAAATAGTACTATTTTTATTGTATATTTGGATGTGTAATATTAAAAAAAGAGGATTTACATTAGTAGAGCTACTTACTGGAATAGCAATAATCGGCATACTAGTAGTCCAGGATATTTTACACTTAAAAACTAAGAAAAATAAGTCTTTACAATATAAAATCATAGTGCTATAATGTATTTATTCAAAACAAGGGATGAAGACGATATATAATTAAAGTTTATAGAGAACTAGTGCTTGGTGGAAACTAGTAACCATATTATATATAGATCACTTCTGATGTTATCTATGGATAAGATAGATACGCATGATTGCGTTAAAATAATGAAGTAAATAAAGGGATGGTACCGTCATAATGACTCCTTGTACTATTCCTTTTTATTTTGAAGGAGGAGAAATGAAAAAGTTTGAGAATTTAGAAAAAGGAACAGTAAATGAAGTAGAAGAAAAACAAATACTTAAATGGAAAGAAATGGATATTCTAAATAAGACTATTGAAAATAGAAAAGACTGTGAAAACTTTGTTTTCTATGATGGACCTGCTTATGCGAATGGATTTCCAGGAGTACATCATATGCTTGCTAAAATATTAAAAGATGCAGTATGTAAGTATAAAACAATGAAAGGATTTAAAGTAGATAGAAAAGTAGGATGGGATACTCATGGTCTTCCGACTGAAGTTAATGTTGAAAAACTACTTGGATTCAAAGATAAAAAAGATATTGAAGAATATGGTGTAGAGAAGTTTAATGCTGAATGTAAGAGAAATGTTAGAATGAATGAAAAAGAATTTGTTCGTTTAACTGATAGAATGGGTCAATTCATTGATACTGATAATGCTTATATTACATTTAAAAATGAATATATTGAAAGTGAATGGTGGATCTTAAAACAATTCTTTGATGCAGGACTTGTATATCATAGTCATAAGATTCTTCCATATTGTCCTAGATGTGGTACAGAACTATCTACTCATGAAGTAGCGGAAGGTTATAAAGAAATAGATGTTAATTCAGTAATTGTTCCATTTAAAATAAAAAATAGTGATGAATACTTTTTAGTATGGACAACAACTCCATGGACTTTAATTGCTAATGTAGCACTTTGTGTTAATCCTGATGAAGAATATGTTAAAGTTGAAAGCATGGGATATAAATTTATACTTGCTCATGCATTATGTAATAAAGTTCTAGGTGAAGATTATAAAGTTCTTGAAACATTTAAAGGTAAAGACCTTGAAAATACTGAATATGAACAATTAATGCCATTCTTAAAACCAGAAGGTAAAGCATTTTATGTAACATGTGATAATTATGTTACTATGGAAGATGGTACTGGTGTTGTACATATTGCTCCTGCATATGGTGCTGATGATAACAATGTATGTAGAAAATATAATATTCCAATGTTAAATCCTGTTGATTTAAGTGGATGCTATACAGAAGGTCCATGGAAAGGTAGACATGTAACTGATAGTGAGCTTGAAATAGAAATAATTAAATGGTTAAAAGAAAATGATAAATTATTTAAAAAGATTAAGATAAGTCATAATTATCCACATTGTTGGAGATGTAAGAGTCCACTTATTTATATGGCTAAACCTGCTTGGTATATTAAAGTTAGTGAATATAGAGATAAGATGGTTGAAGCAAATAAACAAGTTAATTGGTATCCAGATTATGTAGGAGAAAAGAGATTTGGCAATTGGCTTCTTAATGCTCAAGATTGGGGAATCTCAAGAAGCAGATATTGGGGTTGTCCAATCCCTCTTTGGACTTGTGAATGTGGTCATATGGAAATGATAGGTTCTATAGATGAACTTGTAAATAAATCTATTGAAAAGATAGATCATGATATAGATTTACATAAACCATATGTAGATAATGTACATATTAAGTGTGAAAAATGTGGCAAAGCTATGAATCGTATTCCTGATGTAATAGATGTATGGTTCGATAGTGGAGCGGTTCCATTTGCTCAATATCATTATCCATTCGAAAATAAAGAATACTTTGAAACACATTTTCCAGCTGACTTTATTGCTGAAGGACTTGATCAAACAAGAGGATGGTTCTATTCATTAATGGCAATATCAGTATTCTTAACAGGTAAAGCTCCTTATAAAAACGTACTTGTTAATGATTTATTACTTGATAAGAATGGTCAAAAGATGCATAAATCAAAAGGTAATGCAGTTGAACCATTTACTATTATAGAAAAGTATGGTGCTGATGCAGTACGTTGGTATATGCTATATACTAGTCCAGTATGGACTCCACTTAAATTTGATGAAGATGGTGTTAAAGATGTAAGTTCTAAATTTATAAATACACTTAAAAACACATATACATTCTTTGAAATGTATGCTAATACTGATAATGTTGATCCAAGAGAATTTGAAGTATCATATGAAAATCTTGAAGATATTGATAAATGGTTACTTTCTAAATATAATAATTTAGTAAAAGCTGTAACTCTTAATATGGATAAATATGATTTAAATAAAGTAGTACATTTAATACAAGACTTTGTATGTGATGATTTAAGTAATTGGTATATAAGACGTAATAGACGTAGATTCTGGGGAAGTGAACTAGATAATTCTAAGAAAGCCGTATATAAGACTACTTATGAAATTTTAGTTGGATTATGTAAAATGATATCTCCAATCGCACCATTTATAAGTGAAGAAATTTATACTAAACTTACAGGTGAAGAATCAGTTAACTTAAGTGATTATCCAGTATGTGATGAAAGTATGATAAATGAATCACTTGAAGAAAAGATGGATTTAGTAATTGAATTAATTAGTTATGCTAGAAATATTCGTGAAGAAGCTAAAATTAAAGTTCGTCAACCAATAAGTGAAGTTATATTTGAAGAAAAATATAAAGAAAAAATAGGTGAATTTGAAAGTTTATTTAAAGAAGAACTTAATGTTAAAAATGTTAACTGGACAAATGATTTATCTAAATATTTAACTGTTACATATAAACCTAACTTTAAAGAAGTAGGTAAGGTATTTGGAAGTGATATTAAAGCATTTGGTGAATACTTAAGTAATATTACTGAAGATGATAGTAAAAAACTTGAAAGTGGTGAACTTACTATTAAATTAAATGATAAAGAATATGAAGTAACACCTAATTATGTTATTAAAACAATTAATTCTAAAGATGGATATAAAGCAGTAATGTTAAATTATAAGACTGTTATTATAAATACTACTTTAGATAATGATTTAATAAATGAAGGTATCGCAAGAGAAATAGTATCAAAAGTACAAAATTTAAGAAAAACAAGTGGATTTGATATTGCTGATAGAATAGATATGATATATAGTGCTTCAAAAGAAGTAGTTGATGCGGTTAATGAATTTAAAGAATATATCATGGATGAAATACTCGCTTTAACTTTAGAAGAAAGCGATAAGGCTGAAACAGAATTTAAGATAAATGATTATGATATGAAAGTATCAATTAAACAAGTAAAATAATGGCTCATTTGAGTCATTTTTACTTGCAAAAATATCTCATTAATTATATACTTGTTATAGTAGGTGAGAATATGAAAAAGGCATTGATATTTTTATTGACATTTTTTATAGGATTTGCATTGATTAATGCAGATGAAGTATCAGATGTTGCATGCTTATATGATTTAGGAACGTATGGTAAAGTAGAGATACAAATAAATAATTATAATACTAATAATCCTTCTGTGTCAATAAAGTGTCAGGATAAAGATACAAATCAATATAAAAGCTATAATAGTAAAAAAGTTTATAATAATTGTAAAGGTGAAAGTACAACCATGCCTTATGATTTCTTTAAGTATTCTAAAGATGAGCATGGTTTTATTTCAAAATATAAAAAGAATTATTCATGCCCTCAGTTATATGCTAATCCATATGAGAAGTCAGATGGGGATGATAAATATGTATATTTTGAAACTATTGAGCTTAAAACGAATATAGATTTTGATAAAGTTAAAAATTTATATCAACATGATTTTAAAAATGCGACTGAAGGAACTTTAGTAAAAGAGGCAAAAAAATTAGAGGGTTCTGATAAATTTGTTGATGCTTCTGAAGTCAACAAAAGTTTACCTAAAAAAGATGATAAACCTTGTAAATATGATATGAATTTTGATAGAACTAAAAGAGTTACTCCATGGTATGTAAATTTTGTTACTACTTATGACGAAAATAATAATTATAAAGAAACATATAAAATAAAAATTGCTGGTAGATCTGATATTATAGTTGATTTGGATAAGGATATTCAGTTTGCTTTAGGTGCTTATCAAAAACAAACTGTAAAAGTTACTTCTGAACAATTAAAAGCAATATTTTTGTATGATAAAGATGATTGCAAACCAGGAGAAGAAATATTTCATTATACATACAATAGAGATACTGATCAAATTAATATAACTACTGATGAACAAGAGGCTTATGATAATTCTGTTGATCATAAATATGATAATGGTGCTGGGTCTAAAGGTGGAACTGGTGCTACTGGTAGACTTGGTGCTTCTCATAAAAATCCAAATTTACCTGGATTTGGTTCTAAAGGTGATAAATGTAATAAAATATTGGGTACAACATTTGCTTCGCTTGTTAAAGAAGCAATTAAATGGGTAAGAATTGCTGGAGGTATAATTGCTATAGTAAATGGTATGCTAAAACTTATACCAGCAATTATGTCAAAGGATGCTGAAGCACTTAGTAAAGCTGCTAGAACATGTGTAATTATGGCAATAATATTAGTCTTTTGTGCATTATTCCCATGGTTATTAAATCTTATTGGCTCAATATTTAAATGGGATGTATCTTGTATAGTATAAAAATAATTTAAAAGCAAATTTAATGATTTGTTTTTAAATATTAAAAATTATATATTAGTTATAGTAGGTGATAATATGAAAAAAATGATTATGTTTTTATTAATATTTTTTGTAGGGATTTTTAGTATTAATGCATTAGAAATAGAATGTAAATATAAAGTTACTTATGGGGAAAATAGTGATAATATTATTTTCTATTTAGATACTGAAAAGGGATTACAAAATAAATTTAAAGTAGAAGGAACTGGAAGTACTGGAAAATTTAAAGGCTCTTTTGGTGGCAGTACAGGTGATGGTACAATTTTTGGAGATAAGCAACTTTATTTTGATAGTTATGACACTATGCAAAAAGCATTTGTTGGTGCTGATGGTAAGCCTCTTATTTCTTGCCCAAATACATTAAATGCTATGGGATTTGGAATGGCTAGAGCTGGAGCCTTTAATGAAAATGGCTATTATTTTGTAAATGTCAATTATTGGAGGGATGATTTATTGCTTAATACTGATCCATCTAAGATTGAATATATCAAAACAAATACTGATACTGGTGAAGATGGTGAAAAATGTTATTGTTGTGGTAGTTCTTCAAGAGGATGCACATATTACTGGACAAATAAACCTGGCAGTGAATGTGCTTTGACTAATAAGCCTAAAGAAGAGTGTACTGGTACTACTGCTGACGATGAAAAAAAAGTTCCCAAAAATTGTGGCGTGTCATTTGTTTTTTCCGCTTATGGTAGAGATGATGCTTCAAATACCGAAGGATACTCAATAATGGGGCAATATTACACACAAAATGGTCAAAAATATATTATTTTAACTTTAAAAAAAGGTACTGAGGAAATAGATAGCCATACTCATTTACTTCCTAGTGGTGCTGGCGAGGTGGTCGATATTGATTATTTTGCAACATTTGGTGCAAGAACTATAAGAGTTGAATCGTTTGATAAATGTGAAAATGTTGGAGATACTGAAACTTGTGATGTTGATTTAGGTACTGGTGGAAAAATATTATATGTTGGACAAGACTGTTCTAATGATGAGAATGCTGATACTGATACCAAGCATGATAATGAAACTAAAGATGAATATGAAAAAAATTATGCTAATAAACATCCAGGTGCTTCTCATAAAGATCCAACTTTAACTGGATTTGGTTCTAAAAAAGATAAATGTAATAAAGTACTTGGTACAACACTTACTTCGCTTGTTAAAGAAGCAATTAAATGGGTAAGAATTGCTGGAGGTATAATTGCTATAGTAAATGGTATGCTAAAACTTATACCAGCAATTATGTCAAAGGATGCTGAAGCACTTAGTAAAGCTGCTAGAACATGTGTAATTATGGCAATAATATTAGTCTTTTGTGCATTATTCCCATGGTTATTAAATCTTATTGGTTCAATATTTAAATGGGATGTATCTTGTATAGTATAATAAAAGTTCACATTAATTTGTGAACTTTTTAAATTTCGTTAAATAATATTGGATTAGAATCAAGATCATCAATAATATCTTCTAATTCTTCATTAATAAGTCTTTTATTAATATATTTT
>ERZ780070.629-NODE-629-length-14593-cov-3.679117_pt1 | contig 14593 bp, 10 predicted proteins | sample MGYA00511577_ERZ780070 | MGnify/ENA primary metagenome ERZ780070 (study PRJEB29588, sample SAMEA2162530) | human gut metagenome | biome: human gut; feature: human-associated habitat; material: faeces | place: Denmark | collected 2008/2010 ...
ATCTATGATGCACTGCCAGTCTGCAGTTACATTTTCTTTTCGTAAAGCCAGGATTTTCCAGATGATACTCCGGTTTATGACAGCCGGATATCACTCATTACATCCTTATCCAGAGGTTCAATATAAATATTTCCAGCCTCCCAGAATGCAATTTTTGTCTCTCTTTCCTTTTTGCCCCGGCCCTTTTTATCCTCATCCGGTGATCGCGCAATCGTATCAGCGATCCGGATCTGCACCGGTTTCATATCTAAGGCTATCACAAATGCATCAACATTTCCAGCAGAACCTGCAAAAACATTTCCCTTCAGGGAACCCAGAATGATTACATTTCCCTTAGAAATGACCTTCGCACCGTTGTTGACATCTCCCAGAATAATGATGCTTGTCTCCACATCCAAAACCTGTCCGGAACGAAGATTTCCCTTAAAAAAGAAACCGGTTCCATTATCTGTCTGGAGCAGATTGGCTGCTGTTTTCCCAGCTTCGGAAATTTTAGAACCGCTGCCTCCTGCCTGAACTGCTCTGGCAAATGCCGCTTCTTTTTCCGGATCCTCATCCAGAACACAGACAATCTGAAGACGACAGTTTTTCCGGATGATCTCTAAAATCTCATCCTGCTGTTCATCATCCAGTTCCCTGCCCTGAAAAGCGATCGCCTTCTGTGCATCTCCCCAGAAATCCGCAGAAGTCTGAAATTTATCTGCCACTTCCTTTTTGATCAGTTCCCATTCCGCCTCCGGATCCAGTTTCAGAATGATTCCCGATTTGGATCCTGTTATTTTTACTACATTTCCCATATCATTTCTCCCATTCTTGTACGATAGATATCTTAATCATTTGTTCTCGCATAGTGTCCGACAGATGTCGCTTTTCCACCAGACACCTTTTTGTCTCCAAAGTAATATTGATAAACATCCCTTGCACATTCCATTGCATAGGAAGATGTATAGCCATTTGGAATAACACAGCTTACGGAAATCTCCGGATTCTCATACGGTCCATAAGATAGAAAATACGCATGGTTTGGATGAAGAGTATTCTGCTGTGCCGTACCGGTCTTACCGGCAAATTTCTTTTTCATTCCCGCGAAAATGCTGCCATGCTCTGCACCGTTTGCCACCCGGTACATACCATTGTGGACTGCCTGCCAGGTGGACTTGGCCACATTAACCTTATTTCTGACCTTTGCGGAATTATTTAATACTGTTTTTCCATCAACATCCTTGATCTTATCCACCAGCGTCAGATCATAACAGGTTCCACTGTTGGCTACCGTTGTCACATATCTGGCAAGCTGGATCGGCGCATAGGCATGACTACCCTGACCGATACAGGAACGAAGAATATCTGTTGTGGAAAAATGCGGAGCCGACTCCGTGATCTCCACACCGGATTTATCGGTCAGACCGAACATATCTGCATATTTCTTTAACCGTGCCAGACCTCCCTTATCATTCACCCTGCCATTATGTCCACTTCCCAGACGATATCCCATCTCATAGAAAAACACATTACAGGAATGCTCCAGCGCCCCAGACACAGTCAGATTGCCATGTGAGGAACTGCTCCAGCATCTCGGAGAACCGTAAGCCGGCGCTTTCGTAAAGGTGACTGTATCATAAACTGTACTGCTTGGAGTAATAAGCCCCTCCTGTAGAGATGCTACTGATGTCACCATCTTAAAGGTAGATCCCGGTGCAATCTCCTGCTGGGTCGGACGATTCAACAGAGGGGATGCCGTATTATCCTTCAGATACGTGTAAAAGTAATCAGAATCTACCTGATTTGCCATTTTATTATTGTCGTAGCTTGGGTACGTTACCATGGCCTTGACATCACCGGTATTCACATCCGTAACAATGATAGATCCGGAGCATGGATCCAGCCCCAGCTGTCCCGGCGTGATCTCCAGCTTCTTGATCTTGCGGATCAGGAAAGAATATGACGATGTAATGCCATGTTTAACCTGGGTGTACTCCTGTGCATTGTACTTGATATCTCCCTGATCAAATAAGAGCAGACAGATATCCCGTCCGGAAAGCTCATAATGATATATCATATAGCTATATATCATCTTCGTAAATGTAGTATCATTTTCTAATAAATCAATGCCATAGTCAACCAGTTTTTTGTAAATTTCCTGCGTACTATAGAAATCGTTTCCAATATCCAGTTTATCCAGATCGATCCACTGCTGTGAGATCGCATACTGCAGATATTTACTCAGACTGAGAGAACCGTTGGCGTAACTCTTGTATGTTGCATCCGAGGTATCTACGGATTTCTGGGAGCTGTCAGACTCATTGCTCTCTGTGATCACAATGGAATTTTCTGTCAGGATCTTGTAAAAATAGTCCAGAAAATCATTCATATCGGAAGATATACTCTTTGCATCCGCTGTACTGCCGGAAGCCAAAAGCTGTCGAATCCTGCGAACGATTACTTTTTTCTTTGCCTTATATTTATTCAGAGTCGCTTTCTCTAAGACAGAGGCATCGTCATCATTAAAGCGCTCCACATTGACAATATTATTTTGAATGATCGCATTATAAACATCATAGATCGGAACCCGTATATCCTTCGTAGAATGTCCTCTGGTCCCTGCATACATACTATTGTTGATATTGGAGATCAGAATACCCGCGATCCTTTCCTCCAACAGATGATAGCATTCCTCCTGAAGCTTGGCATCAATCGTCAGATACAGGTCATTCCCCGCTACCGGATCCTTTGTGGTTTTCTCGGAAATGATCCGGCTGGTTCCTCCGTCTACCGTAATCTCCTTGCTTCCCTTTGTTCCCCGCAGATATTCCTCATAAGTGCTTTCCAGACCTGAAATACCGATCTGATCGTCTACCGAATATACAGACTCTTCACCATCTTTTTGCAGCTCCTCCAGCTTCTCTGCCGAAATGGAACCTGTATATCCCAGCATATGTGCAAAATATTTGCTCTTTTTATAGACACGTGAAGTATTCTGATCAATATCAACACCCGGCAGAAGTTCACTGTTCTCCTTGATCGCTGCCACCGTATTTTCGTTTACATTTTTGGCAAGAATAATATCCTGAAATTTTGCATATCGATTGATAAACATTGCGTAACGGACTGCAAGAATATCAATCGCCGTATCCTGATCATAAGAATCGGATATCTCAAATTTTTTGATCAGATAGTCATACATTTCCTGTGGCGTTGTATCTTTCTGCTCCTGTGTGAGAGCTTTGACGCCCCCCTGCACAGAATATGCATCTGCCTGATAACGTTCCAGTGAGCTTCCCTCTACCTGATACTGAAGCTTCCCCTTTTCATACTGAAGATAATACTCTACTGATAATTCATTGCCCTGCTTCTGCAGAATATAAAGCAGACGGTGGATCATCTGATTTTTTTCATCATTGGTCATACCGGACAGCTTTGATGTTTCCGAAAACACAATATTGTAGGATAATTTATTGTAAGCAAGAAGCTTTCCATTGCAGTCATATATATTTCCTCTGGTTGCCTTGATGTCTTTCTCCTTAATGGTATTGCTGGCACCACTTGCGATAATATTATCTCTATCCACAATCTGAAGCTCAAACATACGATTGACCAAAATAGAAAAAAGAAGAACAAAAACAACCGTAATCGGCAATAATCTGGAATTAAAAAACATTTTTATATATTCTTTCAAATTGTCTAACACGACTTTTCTCTCCTTTCTTTTTCTTTCATACCCGTTTCCTGTTAAATGATCTTTTCCCGATCCATCTCAATATGCTCCTCCAGAGAGACCTTTTCTTCCGGATTAAAATATGTTTTGATGCGGCGCATGATCAGATAAACCAACAGGCCAACGATCAATGTATAAATAGCCTCCGGAATCATCACATGTAACAGATAAAACGGAAAATCCATACGTCCCCGCAGCATAAAACGGCAGACATAATAAAGGATACCATAAGCAAGATCACTAAAAACAATCGTCAGTGCCGGAATATACAGCTTGTCCTTAAAATACAACTTGTTGAGCATTCCATTGATATACCCGATAAACGCATAGATCAATATGGTCAGACCAATAACAGAATTAAACATGGCATCCACCAGAAGTCCGCCTACAACACCGGAAAACATTCCAAGCTTTCTGCCATACATCAGACCGAATGCCGCTGTCACCATGATCAGTATGTTTGGGGATACCCCCCCAAGATGAAGATGGCTAAATACCGAGGCCTGAAGTACAAAGCATATGATATTTAACAATAAAAGATAAATATATCGTCTCAATTTAAAATATCCTCCAAATCACCGGAATCTTTTACTTCTGTGATAACCAGAACCATATCAAGTCCTGAAAAATCCGCTGCCGGTGTCAGATGTGCCGACTGTGTAATATTGGACGAATCTGTCTCGATATCTCTGGCATAACCGATCAGAATGCCCGGAAGATATTTGTCACTGACCGGCGAAGTAACCACTTCATAACCATTCTTAATCTCTGCGTCAGCCGGAATTCCGGAAATATCGATCATACCTTTATTGATCAGCTTCAAATTACCGTTTACAAAGCACATATCCGATGTTTTCAGAAAAGATCCGGTCACACTGCTCTCATCATCAATAATGGAGCGTACTCTTGCGTATGATTTATTAACCTCTGTCACAATACCTACCAGACCATCCCCTGCCAGTACGTTCATATTAACCTTCAGACCATCATTGGAACCCTTGTCGATCACAAAGCTGTTAAACCAGTTGCCATCACTGCTGATAACATGAGCTGCCACTTTCGGATAATCTGAATACTTTTCGTCGAGATCATAAAGCTTACGGAAATTATCCAGATCATATTTATCCTGCTGCAACAGACGATTCTGCGCTGACAGATCATCCACCTGTTTTTTGAGGGAATCATTTTCCCTGGTTAGTTTTTTGACAGTCGTGGCATAGTCCATTCCATCTGCCACCACCAGACCAATTTTATTGATTCCGCGCTGCATCGGCGTAACAATACTTCCCACCGCTGTACGGATCGGTGTCATTTTGTCCTGAAATCGAAAGGATACAATGATCAAAGCAACACAAACGATCGCAATCATCATCAATATATATTTCGGATCCATGGTAATTTTTGTCCGTTTACGCATTCCTACAACTCCTTCACATCATAATATGTACACAAATACCCCGGTTCTGCCGGTTTTAATCTTTGGTGCTTTTCAATGGGATGCTGTATCTGGCGGCAGTCTTCGGATGCTCTGCCAGATAACCCAGTCCGGAAACCACAGTCCTCTGTGCATGCTTTGTGGTGTTGATCCGGTATCTTGTCTCATTGGCCACAAGCTGATCCATACCACGGATCCACGAGGATCCTCCGGTCAGATAAATTCCTTTCTCTGCAATCTCTGATGCAATCTCCGGCGGAGTCCGTTCCAACATAGATCTTACAGCAGCAGAAATGGTCATAAACACTCCCTGTACCAGTGGGAATATCTCTGAGGATGCAACCGTCACCTCACCGGGAAGTCCCTTCACAACATTTCTTCCCACAACAGTCACCTTTTCATCCACCGGGACAGCAGATACCAGTGACTTCTTGATCTGTTCCGCACTTTTTCTGCCTATGACAAAATTATGCTCCTTACGGATATAATTTATAATCTGCTCATCAAAATAATTACCACCATAGGGCAGCAGCTTTGATACTACAATACCTCCCAACGACAGCACAGAAATCTCCGTAGTGTCTGCTCCGACATTTACGATCATAATCCCTCTGGAATTCTCCACGTCCAGATTAAGCCCCAGCGCATCTGCAATGGGTTTATGGATCAGAAACACCTTATGCGGCTTGCTTTCTCCCTCGGAAACAACTCTGGAGCATGCGTTTTTGTCCACCTCACGGATATCCGCAGGTACCGCGATATAAAAATCTGCATTTTTCAATTTGCGCTTGCCGGATAACTTTTCCAGCATAAAATTCCACAAAGAAATCATATCTCCCATGTGAGAGATCACACCATTTTCCAAAGGAAATGAAACCTTGATATTGGGCGGAACCTTTTCAAACATCTCATATGCCTTATCGCCGATCGCCACCGGACGCTGCTGTGGTCCCTTCCCCACTGTCGCCACCACCGTGCGTTCATTCAGGATGATACCGTCTGATTTTTTATATACCTTGACTGTACCTGTTCCAAAATCAATACCATACGTTTTATGTGCCATTGGAATACTCCCTTCCGGTAATTCAATCTATGTCTGTTTTACAAATACCCGCTTTCCCGAAAGCTGATATATCGATTATCCCCGATCACAATGTGATCCAGAAGCTCAATGCCGATCATATGTCCCACTTCCTGAATACGCTTTGTCATCAGCATATCCTCTCTGCTGGGTGTCGGATCCCCTGACGGATGATTATGCAGTAAAATAATATTGACTGCCTTATGCTTCAGGGCATTATAAAAAATCTCCCTCGGTGCAGCGGCGGATGCATTAAAGGAGCCGTTGGAAATCACAATCTCCTTCGACAGGGCGTTTTTGCCATCCAGAACAAGCAAACGTACCTGCTCTGTCTCTAAAAAACGCATCTGCTGTATATAATATGCCGCCACCTGCTCCGGTTCATTGCATTTAAGCTTCTCTGCCGGCATACTGGACCGCACCATGCGCTTCGTGAATTCTGCCATGCATTTCAACTGCACTGCCTTTACCATACCGATGCCATGTATCTCCTGAAGCTGCTCCATGGAAATGTGAAACAGTCCTCCCAGATGCTTTCCCGGCAAATGACACAACACACGTTCTGCCAGATCCACAGCCTTTTCTCCCCGGCTGCCGGTTCGTATCACAGCCGCCAGAAGCTCACTGTCAGAAAGTACTTCCGGTCCATAATGGACACACTTCTCGTATGGTCTTTCGAACAATGGAAGCTCCTTCATCCGAATGACCTCCACTGCCTGTTTTTCCTTATGATCACGTTCGTTTTTTTTCATTTATGCCTCCTGTCCGAAGGCTTCCCCCATCAAACGTATCAAATTACATAGTATCATAAATTCTTATTTTTGTATAGAACCATCTTCTAATAGAATTGTGATTTATTCGTGATATTTTTATGAAATCCGACATATCTCTTTTACTATAATGACAATAAATGCTCATTTTCCATATATTGTACCGACATCATAATGCCAAATTTCGCATGATACCAGGTCAGACCTCCCTGGAAATATACAGCATACGGCGGTTCGATCGGACCATCTGCACTAAGTTCTATGGAAGACCCCTGTACGAACGCACCTGCCGCCATAATGACATCACTGTGATATCCCGGCATCGCATACGGCTCCGGTGCCACATGACTGTCCACCGGCGATCCCGACTGAATCCCTTTACAAAATGCGATCACACCCTCTGCAGACCCCAAAGTGACCGCCTGGATAATATCATGGCGGGATTCCGTGCTGTTTGGAACAACCTGAAAACCAAGACGTTCATAGATATTTGCCGCAAAAATTGCCCCCTTTAACGCAGAGGCTGCTACACATGGTGCCATAAAAAATCCCTGGAAGAAAGAACGGTTCAGACCGAGAGTTGCCCCTACCTCTTTTCCAAGACCGGGTGCAGTCAGACGGTATGCACACATATCGATCAGATCCTGCCGTCCTACGATATAACCGCCGATCGGCGCCAGTCCACCTCCCGGATTTTTGATCAGGGAACCAACACACATATCTGCTCCCACCTGTGTCGGCTCGATCCGCTCTACGAACTCACCGTAACAGTTATCTACCATGCAGATCACATCCGGGCGAATGGACTTGATAAAAGAGATCAATTCGCCGATTCGTGCCACGGAAAGAGTCGGACGAGTAGCATATCCCTTGGACCGCTGAATCGTTACAAGCTTTGTCCGATCGTTTAAAGCCTCCCGGATCCCTTCAAAATCAAAGCTTCCGTCCTCCTTCAGATCCACCTGTCGGTAAACAACACCAAACTCCTTCAGACTGCCCGGTGCCGCATTATCTCCGATTCCGATCACACCCTCCAGCGTATCATAAGGCTTTCCTACCGGAGAAAGGAGCTCATCCCCCGGCCGCAGATTAGCAGAAAGTGCCACAGTAAGGGCATGGGTTCCACAGGTAAGCTGTGGTCTGACCAGGGCTGATTCCGTCTCGAATACACTGGCATAAACATCCTCCAGCGTCTCTCTGCCCAGATCATCATAACCATATCCCGTAGAGGATTCAAAGCAGCCTGCACTAACCTTATGCTTCTGCATTGCCCGAAGTACTTTCATCTGATTATATTCCGCAGTCCGGTCAATCGCCTCAAACCGTTCCTTTAGTCCTGCCTCTATTTTGCTGCAAAAATCATAAACCTTCTCACTGATTCCCGCTTCTTTGTACCAATCCTGTAATTCCATTTTTTCTTCCTCTTTTCTCTTTTTCTCTTATTTCTTCCGTTTTCCGTCAGATCCGAAACCGCTCCTGTATTTCATCAACACAATACGCAAGCAGTGCGTCTTCGCTGTTATATTGTTCTTTCTCCAGCCATGTTACGGTACGCTCCCGTCGAAACCATGTAAACTGTCTTTTTGCAAAATGTCTTGTTTCCAGCTTAATCTTTTCAAACGCCTCATCCATTGTACATTTTCCGGCAAAGGCATCCAGAATTTCCTTATATCCAAGCCCCTGCATAGACACCATCTCACGGGTACAGCCGCGCTCTTCCAACTGCTTTACTTCTTCGATCAGACCATCACGGCGCATCTGATCCACCCGTTTGTTAATACGTTCATATAAGATTTCTCTTGGAAGGCTCAACACATAATAAATGAAATCATACGGGGATTCCTTCTGCCTCTGCGTTTCGTTATGCTCTGAAATTTTCTGCCCGGTCTGCTGATAGTATTCCAATGCCCGAATCACCTTCTTGACATTATTGGGATGGATCTGCTCTGCCGATTCGGGGTCTACCTGGGCAAGCTCCTGATGAAGCTTCTGCACCCCCTCATTCTCCGCCTTCTGCTCCAACATCTGCCGATAAGAGGTATCTGCCTCATTCTCTGTAAAGTCAATGTCATACAGAACCGACTGGATATAAAATCCGGTTCCTCCTACAATAATCGGAATCTTTCCTTTGGAATAGATCCGTTCCATATATTTTTTACAAAGTCTCTGGAAAACAACGACATTAAACTCCTCCCATGGCTCCAGTTCATCCACCAGATAATGAGTCACGCCGTCCATTTCCTCCGACGTAATCTTTGCCGTACCAACATCCATCCCTTTGTATACCTGCATCGAATCCGCAGAAATGATCTCTCCTCCCACTGCCTTTGCCAATCCTATGGACAAAGCCGTTTTTCCCACAGCAGTAGGCCCCGTCAGAATGATCAACGGCTTCTTTTTTTTCTTACAAGCTTCCATACTTTTCCTTTCCCCATTTTATACTATCCGTTTAAACTTCTTATCCAGCTCTGTTTTGGTCATCTTAATCATAGTTGGTCTCCCATGAGGACAATGATATGGATTTTCTAACGTCATAAGCTCCCGTAAAAGCTCCTCCATCTGTTCTCTTGGCAGGCGGTTATTTCCTTTCACAGCTGCCTTGCAGGACATGGACGCGATCTTGTCCTTTAAGATATCCGGTGTCGGTCTGGAATGCTCATCCACCATGGCATCAATGACCTCCTTTAATAACTCCTCATTGCCAATCTGTGGCAAATGCGCCGGAACACCATTCACTACATATTCTCTGCCTCCAAAAGGCTCAATCTGATACCCCAGTTCCTCAAAGACGGACATATGCTCCTTCACTGCCTGCTCCTCCTGCATAGTCAGTGTCAGGACAACCGGAGGCTGTAAAAGCTGTACCATAGGCTTTTTTTCTGAGAACTGTTTCATAAACCGCTCATATAACACCTTCTCATGAGCCGCATGCTGATCCACCATATACATGGCATTGTCATATTGCAGGATCCAGTATGTGTCAAATACCTGTCCGATAATCTTCACTTCCTTCTGTGCCTGTTCGGAAAGAATGCCTTTATCAAAGAAAGATTCCTGTACCGGATTATGGACATTGTACTTTACTTCCTTTGTGTGTTCTGTATTCTGAACAATATTTTCGACTATTTCTACCTGTCCGATATTTGGTGCAGTACTTACGGCTTCTTCTGTCTGTCCGATATTTGGTGCAGTACTTACGGCTTCTTCTGTCTGTCTGATATTCGGAACAGCATTTCCGGCTGCTTTTGTTGATTCCATATCTGAGACGTCATCCATTATTTTCGAAGCATCTGCTCTGTCCTGTTTTCCATACACAGCACTTTCCCGCATTATCCCCTGCTGTTTTAATATTTCATCCTGTTTTTTAATCTCCTCCAGGATCTGGACGGACTGCATCCTTTTTTTTTCAAACATCTCCGGCTCCCGAACAGGTTTTGCCGTAGCCTGTCCTTTTTTGGGTACAGGTTGGGAAGCCGGTGACGCCAGAGACACTTCCGGTATAAATTCTCTGTGCTTTAATGCTTCGCTGATGGCATGATAAACACTTTGATAAATCCCCTGCGCATCTGAAAAACGGATTTCCATTTTCTGTGGATGCACATTAATATCCACCAGCTCCGGCGCAACCGTAAAATGCAACACTGTAAATGGATATCTGTGCTGCATAGTATACGGCTGATAAGCGTCCTCAATCGCTTTATGAATTGTAGAGCTCTTAATATATCTGCCGTTAATAAAATAATTCATATAATTGCGGTTGCCTCTGGAAATGATCGGTTTGCCGATAAATCCCTTTACCTGACAGCTCACCTCACTGGCATCCACCTCCAGAAGATTTGATGTAATATCCTTACCATAAATATGATATATGACGTCTTTCAAATTTCCATTTCCCGAAGTATGAAGCTTTGTCTGATTCTGATTGATAAACCGGAAGGAAATATCCGGATGGGACAGCGCAAGACGTTCGATCAGGGTATTGATATATCCCGCCTCTGTCGGGGACGATTTCAAAAATTTCAAACGCGCCGGTGTATTAAAGAAGAGATTACGGACCAGAATTGTAGTGCCATCCGGACATCCCACCGCCTCCAGAGTCCGCTCTTTTCCACCGTCTGCTTCATAGCGGCAGCCCATCAACTCGTTTCTGGTCTTTGTTACCATCTCCAACTGTGATACAGAAGAAATGCTGGCGAGAGCCTCACCGCGAAAACCAAGAGTAGACACCCGGAGCAGATCCTCGGCATCATCAATCTTACTTGTAGCGTGAGGTGTAAATGCCAGACGAACATCCTCCTCATTCATCCCCACTCCATTATCCGTCATACGGATCAGAGCCTTTCCTCCATCCTTTACCTCCACGGTAATGGCCCCCGCTCCGGCATCAATCGCATTCTCCGTCAATTCCTTTACTACTGCCATAGGCCGTTCAATCACCTCACCGGCAGCAATTTTATTAATGGTATCCTGATTCAGAACATGTATCTTTGACATTCCGTTCCTACATTCCTTTCTGCCAGAAACATCCGTCTGCAGGCACAAAATTTTTCCGGCAGCCGTCCTGACATTGTTCTTTTATCTGCGTTTACATCCTCTCCCGCAGCTTCGTCTGCATTTTATATAAAATATTCATGGCATCGATCGGTGTCGTCGTGGACAGATCCAGATCATGCAGCTCATAAATAATATCATCTGTTTTGACATTTGGCTGATATCCGTCAAACAGTGAAATCTGTCCCATTTTTTCCGATTCGATCTCAGATTCCGTTTTCTTTCGTACCTTCCGGGGCTTTTTGGTCTGCTGTTCAATCCCATATTCATAGTCCGGAATTTCGTACTCTACTGCAATATCCTTCGCCTTCTCGGCAATGTCGTTATTGCTCAGCTCATCCACAATCTCTCTTGCCCGCTTCAGTACGTTTTCCGGGACACCGGCTAATTTTGCCACCTGAATACCATAGCTTTTGTCCGCCCCGCCTTTGATGATCTTGCGCAGGAAAATGATATCATCTCCCTGCTCTTTTACAGCAATGCAGTAATTATCAACGCTGTCCAGCTTTCCCTCCAACTCCGTCAGTTCATGATAATGGGTTGCAAATAATGTTTTGGCACCCAGAAGCTTTTTATCTGCAATATGCTCAATGACAGACCATGCAATCCCCAGCCCATCAAAGGTGCTGGTGCCACGGCCGATCTCATCCAGAATGATCAGACTGTCTTTGGTGGCGTTCCGGAGAATATTGGCAACCTCTGTCATCTCCACCATAAAGGTACTCTGACCACTCGCCAGATCATCGGAGGCGCCGACTCTGGTAAAGATACGGTCCACAATACCGATTACTGCTTTGTCAGCAGGCACAAAGGAGCCGATCTGTGCCATCAGCACGATCAGGGCAGTCTGACGCATATATGTAGACTTTCCTGCCATATTCGGTCCGGTAATAATACTGATCCGGTGCTTGTCATTGTCCAGATATGTGTCATTTGCCACAAACATATCGTTTTTGATCATTTTCTCCACAACGGGATGTCTGCCGTTTTTAATATCAATGACACCTTTTTTTCGGATTTCCGGGCGCACATAATTATTCTGCTCCGCAACCACGGCCAAAGACGCCAGCATATCCACTCCGGCAATGATCTTGGCCGCCTTCTGGATCCTGCCAATCTCACCGTAAATAGTATCACGGACTTCACAGAACACATTATATTCCAGGGTATACAGCTTATCCTCGGCCCCAAGGATCGTATCCTCCAGCTCCTTTAGCTTTGGTGTGGTATATCTCTCTGCATTGGCAAGAGTCTGCTTCCGCATCCAGTCCTCCGGCACCAGATCCTTAAAGGAATTGGTTACCTCCAGATAATAACCGAATACTTTATTATACTTGATCTTTAAGTTTTTAATCCCGGTCTTTTCCTTTTCCTCTTCCAGAAGCTCGGCAAGCCATTTCTTACCATCGGTTTTCGCAGAACGAAGCTTATCAATCTCCTCGTTGTAACCGTCCTTGATCATGCCACCCTCCCGAACTGTTAGAGGCGCATCCTCATCAATGGAATCCGTAATCAGGCTGCAAATATCTGCCATATCATCGAGATCGTTTCCGTAAGAAGCAAGCAGCTTATCCCCCTCAAAGCTGTTAAGCAGATATTTGATCGGCGGCAGCATGGCAAGGGACTGGCGGAATGCCAGCAGATCCTTCGGATTGGCACTGCGGTAACTGATCTTGCTGATCAGACGCTCCAGATCATAAATTGGAGACAAATACTCTCTGAGCTCCTCTCTGGAGATCGCATTATTATTTAACGTTTCAATGGCATCCAGACGCCGGTTGATCTGATCCTTATCCAAAAGCGGCTGCTCGATGGAATTACGAAGCTTTCTTGCCCCCATGGCTGTTTTGGTCTTGTCCAATACCCAGAAAAGCGAGCCTCTCTTGGCCTTTTCACGCATTGTCTCACAAAGCTCCAGATTTCTTCTGGTGGCCCTATCCAACAGCATATAGCTGTTTGGTACATATGGCTTGATCGTTGTGATGTGATCCAGAGAAATCTTCTGTGTCTCCTCCAGATACTGCATGATCGCTCCTGCCGCAGTCACTCCAATGGAATAGTCTGCAAGCCCCAGTCCATCCAGAGACCCCACATGAAAATGACGGCAAAGGCTGTCCACACAACGATCCTCATCAAAATGCCATGGATCAATGGCTGATACCACAATCTTCAGACGTCCTCTTAAATCCTCCAGATCGACTCCTGACACCAGAAAAGAATCGTTGCAGATGATCTCCGAGGGCATGGTCTTGCCAATCTCATCCAGAAGCTTGTTTTCCGAATCGAACTCGGTCACATAATAATCTCCCGTGGTAACATCCACATAGGATACACCATAAGCATTGGTCGTATATACTACACAGAGAAGATAATTGTTACGGCTCTCATCCAGCGCCTGCATGTTGAGATTGGTTCCCGGCGTGGCTACACGGACCACCTCCCGTTTAACCAATCCCTTGGCAAGCTTCGGATCCTCCACCTGCTCACAGATAGCTACCTTATAGCCTCTGCTGATCAGCTTATCCAGATAACCGTCCACAGCATGAAAAGGAACGCCACACATAGGTGCGCGCTCCTCCAGTCCACAGCTTTTGCCGGTCAGAGTCAGCTCCAGCTCCTTAGATACGATCTTTGCATCGTCAAAAAACATCTCATAAAAGTCCCCTAAACGATAAAAAAGAATACAATCCTTGTATTCCTCCTTCGTTTCCAGATACTTTTGCATCATTGGTGTCAGTGCCATATCTTTATCTCTCCGTTTTCTATCAATCAATAAGGAGCAGCACTGTAAGCCGGGTTCTGTATCAGACAATCATCTATCTAGGACTGCCGTTACCGGCAGTCTCAAGCAACCTACCCGGAACACGGCGGGCCGCCGTATGGTCCCTGTTCGGTCTTGCTTCGGATGGGGTTTACACAGCCATCTCCGTTACCGGAGACGCGGTGAGCTCTTACCTCGCCTTTTCACCCTTACCAGACGAATCTGGCGGTTCTTTTCTGTTGCACTGGCCTGGGAGTCACCTCCCCCGGACGGTTTTCCG
>ERZ780070.633-NODE-633-length-14534-cov-5.551281_pt1 | contig 14534 bp, 12 predicted proteins | sample MGYA00511577_ERZ780070 | MGnify/ENA primary metagenome ERZ780070 (study PRJEB29588, sample SAMEA2162530) | human gut metagenome | biome: human gut; feature: human-associated habitat; material: faeces | place: Denmark | collected 2008/2010 ...
TGGTGCTTTGGGAAGCTATGTTCATTTTAGAATTACATTCTGCGGAAACTCAAGACTGTTTCAGGTACCGCAGAATTCCCTTATGGATCAGCCATGCAATACGATCCTGATATTCTTCATCGCAAAGCTTTTCCGCCTCCGCTTGATTTGACAAAAAGCCACACTCCACGATCACGATGGTTCCTTTGGTCTTCTTCAGAAGATAATAACTGTCGTTGGCCTTGACTTTGCGATGATTCTCCGGGTCCAGTCCCCGTACCAGCTGATCCTGAATGCCGGAAGCCAGTGTCTCGCTTCCCATACTTCCGGTATAATAAAACACCTGCGCCCCATGTACGTATTCCTCCGGATAACTGTTCTGGTGAATACTTACCGTCAAAACAGGATCGGTTTTTTCTATGATTTCTATCCTGCGTTTCATATCCTGTACCTTTTTATTGGAAGCATGCGCATCATACAATCCGTCCTCCGTCTCCCGGGTCAGCACCACTTCCACATCTTCCGCTTCCAGATATTTTTTCAGTTTTTGAGCAATCTGAAGGTTGATATCCTTTTCCGGTGCCCCATTGATGCCGATCTTCCCCGGATCGTCTCCTCCGTGTCCGGCATCGACGACCACGCAGAGTCTCCCGGAGTCATCTGCCCCCATTCCCGTCTCCCGCAAAGCATTTACCGCATGCATCGCACCAACATATTCTGCCGCTTCCCTGCCGGTCAGCGCCATCGACAGAATTAAGAGCCCTGCCATGATCAGTTTCAATGCCTTCTGTTCCATTTTTTCAGCCGCCTTATTGTATTCTATATGATTTTATGTGCATTTTCCGCAGGAAATATCTTCCCGATGCAAAATCTTCCAAAATTAAGAAATCCTTTTGTTTTAACCTATTGCATCCTGTTGCCTGTTCAGCGTATAATAAACACATGAAATCGAATAGAAAAACACTTTCCGTAATCTTATTTATATTGGCCGGAATTTGTATCCTGGCAGCAATTATTCTCTTCGTGAGGGGTCACATGGAGGACCGGCACATGGAAGAATCCCTGGATGCTTTAAGACCCACTGAGTCTCCGGCAGAGACCGTTCCTTCTTCGGAACCTGAGACCATTGCAACTGCTACGACGGAATCCGCCGCGGAAGAAGCGGTTCCCGCTCCGGAAGAGGTCACCAGGGTTCCCAATCCTTACGCCGACAGCTTTCTTGCCAACGAAGACATGGGCGCATGGCTGCAGATTCCCGGCACCGGGATCGATTATCCGGTGATGTGGACTCCGAGAGATGAGTCCTATTATCTGTATCGTGCTTTCGACGGCAGTGAGAATAAGAACGGCTGCCTCATATTAGATACGGACAGCTGCCTGGATCCCCTTTCCACGAATCTCATCATTCACGGTCACAACATGAAATCCGGTGCCATGTTTGGCAATCTCACGGATTATGAGGATCCGGATTTTTACGAAAATCACAAAAATATTATCCTGTACACCGAAGAATGTCAGCGCAATTACGAAGTCATTGCTGTCTTTCGTTCCCAGGTCTACCGGAAGACCGATCAGGTATTTAAGTTCTACAAATTTTTCCAGGCGGATACCCGGGAAGAATTTGATGACTTTTATAACAATATCAAGCAGTTATCCCAGTATGATACCGGTGTTACCGCACAGTTCGGGGATCATTTTCTGACACTGTCTACCTGCGTGTATCACGTAGAGCAGGGCCGGTTTGTAGTCGTTGCCAAGGAAACGGAACCCGGCGATCACTACCTTCCCATACAGGAATAACCAACAATCTATCAGGAGGATTTTCTTATGAAAAAACTGAAAAAAATCGTTACACTGCTTACGCTTGCAGCTGTGTGCCTGACTGCTCCCGCATTCGGCAAGATCACAGCCAAAGCAGCAGAACCCAACACCTATGTTCTGAACTTTTCCACCTCCAAAGGTGAATGGCGCTTCAAGCCTGCATCCTCATGGTCCGAAGAAGTTCAGGATCGCGAGCTTTACTATATGATGCAGGAAATCAAAGACGGTGACTACATCGTAGTCCAGAATGATATTGACTGTAACCCTCTGAACCTGAATGTTCCCGTACGTCTGGGCAACCTGACGATCAAGAACACCGTCAAGGCTCCTGTCATCACCGCAAAAGGTTATGACAATGTCTATGTTCTGGACGGTACTACCGCGGCAATTAACGGTGATGTATCTCATGCCTATGTATACGGCGGTGCACGCGTTAATTTCAATAATAACGTTGATACTTTGGAAATGTACGGCTACGGCAATGAATACAACAATCTGCATGCCTATATCAACGTTGTCGGTACGGTAAATCATCTGTCTGCCAAAGACGGTCAGACCATGGAGACTTATTATGACTACTACAATTTTGCAGCCAATAAGCTGTACACCGAGGATGGCGCCTTAAGAACCGATGCACAATATTACAGCAAGACTGCTCCCGCTGCCGCCACTGAAGCTGCACAGCCTGCTGCAGCCGCTCAGCCCGCTGCAACTGCTCAGCCCGCCGCTTCCTCTTCCGCATACGATGATGTGCCCAAGACCGGTGAAAGCGCTCTTTCTATTTATCTGATGGTTGCCGCACTTTTCTGTGTTGTATCTGGATATGCACTTCGTAAGAAAAACGCATAATTACATTATAAGAGCACAAAATGCCTGGCCAAAACGGCCAGGCATTTTATATTGCTTATTATTGCAGGTAGGCGTTGATCAGTTCCCAGGCTGCCTGTGTTCCGTAGCCGAGTCTCCATACTGCCACACCACCGATATTCTTGGTAGTCATCATATTCAGCTTCACAGCGATGGATTCCGCATCCTCCAGCCAGATCTGATAATTTACGCTACCGGAAGTCCATTCCGCATAATTCTGGCAGGTCACTTCATCCCATTCTGCACTCACGCCTGCTTTACTCATGAAGTCTGCTTCATTGCGCATTGTGATATATTCGTCTGTCACATCCGTTCCTTCCGTCTTCCACAGGATCGTATAGAAGGGAAGTGCATTCACTACTTTATTCGCCGGTACTTCCTGAAGCGTTCTATCCAGTCCGTCCGATACATAGCTGATGCTTGCAACACTTCCGGGATCCTTGCTTCCGTGCCAGTGCTCATCATATCCCATGATGATCACATAATCCGCAACTTCTCCCTGAATATCCAGGCGATAGTAGTCATTGAAATTAAAAGGTACATAATTATCGATTGACAGTACCAGTCCCTTATTGCGGCACTCTATGGACAGTTCTCTTAAGAACTCCACATAATGCGGTCCGCAGTCACTGCTCAGCTGTTCGAAATCCACGTTAATCCCGTCAAGTCCCAGTCCCACTGCCGTATCCGTCACATTTTTCACCAGGTTCTGTCTGGCCGTGGTGGATGACAGCATATTCAATGTACTGATAGATAAGCCGTTTTCATTCGCATAATTAAAATTATCCAGCACACCCCACACCTGCAGTCCCATCTGATGGGCGGTCGTTACATAACCCGCTGTTGCAAAGCTTCGGAACGCTCCGTTTTCATCCGTCATACTGAACCAGGTAGGTGCGATCACGTTCATTCCTTTCGTGCCGGACACCATAGAGTATAAGGTATCATTACCTGCGACACCTCCTATGGAATGCCAGCCGAGGCAGATCTTGCTGTCTGCGGTAAGGGATGTATACTCCGGTGCCTGATAATCTGTCACCGGTGTTTCCGTCTCCTCCGTGATCTCACCCAGGCGTTTATTTTCCACATATCCGATGACTGCATCCGCTGTCTTTACCTTACTCCAGGTCTCCATCTGTTCCAGTATCTCAAGGGTATCTCCCTTGACTGCCTGTGTCAGGATCGGGCTCTTTACGCCGCCTCTCAGCCGGACTACGGTATCCTTTTTCAGCTGTGCTACCTGTCTGGTTCCCCATTCGGTATTGACCTGTACATGTCTGTCATAACATTCATAGGAATAATTCGTAAACAGTTTTACATAGTCAGCTGCCACATATACGTTATCTCCGTCCGCGAAGCTGATCACATAACCGGCTTCCTGTGTTCCTTCCGTTGTCGTATATGCAGTCTCTCCGAATGTTGTCCGGATCACTTCTGTCGGAGTAGCATATAACAACAGATTCTCTGTCATATCCGCATAAAATACTTCGTTCATATATTTATGAACAGTTGCCAGATCGAAATAGCACACACCGTCTTTGATCAGTGCCTGTTCCTCCACCATCTCATTCTGTAAAATAATGGCACTCCTGTCGTTCTCTGACACCTGATAGAATTCATTCCAGTCGGCTTCTTCCTTGCTGTAGGAATATTTATCCAACAGCACTTTGCCCAGTGCGCAGCCACCGATCACAAGGATCAGCAGGATCGCCACGATCACCGGTAATACTTTTTTCTTCATATGTGCTCCCATCCGCAGGGAATTCCCCGCATTGTTCTTGCCTCTTCTTTCGTTCCGTCCGTCTCCCGGCAGAACAGTCTTATTCTATCACAATTCCCGCATATAATACAAGGAACAATACTCATTCAGTCACACACTGCAGGACACAGCCAGAGAGGCAATCCCATTTTGCGGTCCCGCAGCGTATGTTCCTTCCCCTCTGACCGTTCCGGCCATACGGGCGCTGACACCTCCTAAATGACAGTTCCGGACCATCCACAGCAGTTTTGGACCAAAAGTATTCGTGAAACACTTATCCCTCTGCTGCGTTTTCCGGTACTTGTATGAATATAAATGCCTCTGACGGTACTTCTTTAAGGTAGTTCAAATAAAACATTGGAATTATGATTGTGAAAAATTTCGTTGAAATATTATGACCAGACACGTATACGCCTGTAAGACATCTCCATACTATATTTTACAAAACAATAAATGCTCTCCATCGTTTTGTGAATACAAATAAAAATGGGATGAAACGGAACGAATCGTTCCTCGTAAATCAACAAGAAAATAAGAAATCCGTCAGCCTCCTCTCCGTACCGGAGTATCAGAGGCATCTATAGGTGAGATTATATACTGTAATGCCTTGTTTGACAAGCTCTTTTATTAAATTTTTTTAAACTGTGAAAGGCTTCTATTGACTAAAATATAGGGAAAGTATAAGCTATATACCATACCAATGCGAAGGCAGAAAGGAAGTGTTGTCGCATGAAAATTGAAAAAGTAAATGAAAATCAGATTCGCTGCACGCTGACCCGCGAGGATCTCGCCAGCCGCGAATTAAAAATAAGTGAGCTTGCCTACGGTACGGAGAAGGCAAAATCCCTATTCCGTGACATGATGCAGCAGGCCAATTTTGAATTTGGCTTTGAAGCCGAAGACATCCCCCTGATGATCGAGGCCATCCCGCTGAATGCGGACTGCATCGTGCTGATCATTACCAAAGTAGAAGACCCGGATGAACTGGATACCCGTTTTTCCCGTTTTGCTCCTTCCGTTACGGAAGAAAGTGATGAGGACAATGATGAGAGCACTGCAGACGAGGTTCTGGATCTGTTCCGCCGTATCCAGAGCGAAGACAATACCGCAAGCGCTCCTGAAGCTCCTTCCGCGTCCGCTCCCGAGGAGAGTGACAGTGTACGTTCCCGCCTGTTCCGTATGGGATCTCTGAAACAGGTGATCAATGCGGCAGTAATAGCCGGAAGCCATTATCATGGGCTCAGCACTCTGTATCACGAAGAGGGTACCGACGGGTATTATCTGATCCTGACGCAGGGCGAAGAAGATCGCGAGGTCTTCGACCGTGTCTGCAATGTCATCTCTGAATACGGTATTCCCAAGCGTTCCACACCGGCAAGCCTTACTTTTCTTGAGGAACATTGTTCCACACTGATCGCCGAACATGCTTTACAGCGTCTTTCTAATACTTCAATGTAACAACAGATTGTAACATTCAGGAGAGTTCCCACTTTGTGGGGACTTTCTTATTTTTATGGTTGTTTTATACCTGTCTCTCCTCTCCCAGCGAGAGTCTGTAGAAAAGAAGCTGGGAAACGCGTAACTTGAAAATATAGTCTTATTCGCATATAATAAAATTTAATACATGAATTGCTCCGTTGCAATGTAGCTTACGCAATTCCATACACATTCGGAATTACAAAGGGTCAAAACGCCGGTTACAGTGGAAAGGATGTACACGATATGATTTCCGACGAAGAATTATACCGACAATATTTAAGCGGCGATGAAACAGGGCTGGAAGAATTGATAAGAAAATACGACAATCCACTGACCTTATACATCAACGGCTATCTGCATGACATTCACGAGGCGGAGGACCTGATGATAGAAGTATTTTCCTACCTGTTCGCCAAAAGACCCCCTATCCGGGATGGCGGATTCAGGGCTTACCTGTATAAAGCGGCGCGGCATATGGCTTTGCGCCACAAAAGCATCCGGCGACATCACTTCTGTCTTGATGATCTGACCAAAGAGCCGGAAGGCGGGAAACTGGTGGATGAGGTGATCCGGACAAAAGAACGGAATCAGATCCTGCATTTATGTATGGGTGAGCTGCATCCGGATTATAGAGAGGCTCTTTATCTGACCTATTTTGAGGGTATGAGTTACCGGCAGGTCGCTGAAGTTATGGGGAAAAGCGTGAAGCAGATCACTAATATAATGTACCGGGGAAAAGAGCGTCTGCGGGGATTATTGGAACGGGAGGGAATTACAAATGCGGAGTCATGAGGAACGGATCGCAGAAGTCCGACGAAGGATTACAGAGAAACAACGACAAAAAAGACGAAAGCAGCGGCGGATCGTTGCTATTTCCTGCATAGCGGCATGCCTTGCGGTGATCTTCGGGGCTTCCTTTGTCATGTCCGGGATTTCCGGGCAAATGGTGCCTGGGAACTCCTCCGGATATGAAACGGCGGCAACGATCCTCGGCGGAGGTGCTGCACCTGAATATATCATAATAGGGGTGCTTTCATTTCTTCTCGGCGTATGCGTGACGATCCTGTGTTTTCGTGTCCATCTGCTGGACAAAGAAGATCAGGCAGAGCAGAGGGGGGGCCGCGCCAATGGAATTGATCATTAATCTTTTGCAATTTTTCGTCACCCTGCTGGGCTTCTGTCTGAGCGGCATTCGTTATCTGAGGCATCGGACACTGTCATATTTTCTGCTGATTTGCTTTTATGGCTGTTTCGCACTGGGCTCCCTGTACTGGACATTATATCTGTTGTTGTTTTCCGAAACACCACGGATCTTTTATGTATCGGAATTCGGCTGGGTCTCCAGCGTTATTTTTCTCTATCTCCTACAATATACTCTCTCCTCCCCGGAGGAAAGAAGCTTTTCCTGTCGGAAATCCCTGCTGGCTCCGCTGATCGGAGTTCCGTTGTGCGCATTTTACTGTACCTTTGGTGACATTCTCTCCAACCTGCTCTGGTGCGGCATGATGATCCTTGTCTCCTATCGTTCCATCCACGGTCTTGTCTACGCAGAGACACAGACGGGAAAAGGGCGGAACCTGCGGTATTTTCACATCGGAATCCTCTGCTATGTTGCGGTAGAATACGCTCTGTGGACCTCCGGCTGCTTCTGGCCGGGCGACTCTATCTTCAGTCCCTATTGCTGGTGTGATCTTCTGCTGACGTTCTGCCTTTTCGGGCTGCTGCCTGCCACAGGAAAGGCGGTGCGGACATGACCTATATTGAAAATGTATTTATCTGTATGGCCTCACCCCTGTTGATCTCCGCCCTGTGCATGGGTAGGCGGCAGGCCAAATTCTTTCTGTGCTGTCTTGCAGGAATGGGGGCATGCCTGCTCTCCGCTTACATCAATACCTTCTTTGCCGCTCTTTACGCAGCAGATACGATTGCCGCCACCGCAGAGATCGCACCTGTGGTAGAAGAAGTGATGAAACTCCTGCCGCTGCTCTTTTATCTTCTTGTATTTGAGCCTGAACCGGTGCCGATAAAAAATGCTGCCATCATCGTTGCACTTTCCTTTGCCACCTTTGAAAATGTCTGCTATCTGATTCAAAACGGAGCCGGACATTTTTCCTTTATCTTTTTCCGGGGCATTGGAACGGGTGCCATGCACGTGATCTGTGGTGCCATCGTCGGCGGTGGACTGGCGTATGTATGGCAGCGCACCTGGCTGAAGATCGCCGGAACCTGCGGTCTGCTCGGGGCAGCCATCACTTTTCATGCAATTTATAATCTTCTGATCGCCTATGGCGGTGCGATACAGTATATCGCATACATTCTGCCTGTGCTGATCCTGACGGCAGGGAAACTGATCACCCGCCGCCTTACCCAGAATCACAACTGAATCCTGTCTTTTGCGGAGCTGCTGTCGGCAGCTCCTGTTTTTTGAAGAACTTTTTTTGAAACTTTTTTTGAAAAAATTGAATTTCAGGTGAGAGTTTTTTCGTTTTTTTGTACCTAATTAGATGAAGGACATATGTATTTTATGACTTTACTTTCCGAAGGGAGGTTTTCAACGATATGTATGATACAGAAAAGCGGGTCGAACTGGTGAAAAAACGGGTGCATGAAAAATATCGCCGGAAGAAGCGTCGCGTGATCTGCCGGCTGTCTGCCCTGTGCACAGCATTGTCTGCGTTCCTTGTGGGAACGGTGCACACAGCAGCCGGTCAGACGCAGATCACCGCCCGGGGAATGTACGGTTCTATCCTGCTGCATGAAGACGCCGGCGGTTATGTGCTGGTTGGGGTAATTTCTTTCTCCACAGCAGTCATGATCACTGTGCTGTGTATCAGACTCCGGGAAAGAGAACACCGTGGACAAGGCACGGGAAAAGGAAACGCATCACAACAATGGGAGGAAAATAATTCATGAAAAAGCAAAAAATTCGGTTCTATGCGGCGCTGCTTTGCAGTTCCATGGTACTTTCTCTGGTCTCCACGCCGGTATCGGCAGCAGAAACCGGACAGCTGACGAATCCCCCGACATCCACAGAGGGTCCGGGTTGCCCGGAAAGCACATCGGGAAATGAAGCGGCAGCGGTTCTGAACGGACTGTACGCAGCACTGCCGGTCGCAAACGGTGTGAAGGAAGTGGCGACAGCGGAGGAGCTGGCGGCTGCATTGGAAAACAATGCGAATGACACAGTCAAACTGACGGCAGATATTACCATCAACACCACGCTGACAATTAGCCGCACTGTGACACTGGATTTAAACGGTAATGTACTGAAAATGACCGGCAGCGGCAGCGTAATCAAGGTGGAATCAGGCGGCAGTCTGACGATTGCGGATAGCAACACAACCACACAGCACAACTTCACCCCGAACGGTGACGGTCTGTGGGTGCTGGACGAAACCGGCGGCTCGAAATTTGTCTACGGCGGCATTATCACCGGTGGCACGGGAATGCCTCCTGGCGTCAATTACTCCGAGGGCGGCGGTGTGTATGTCTCCGCGGGTGCTGCACTCACCATGAACGGCGGCAGCATTGTCGGCTGTAAGGCCGAAAGTGGAGGCGGTGTATGCATTGTTTATGATTATACGGCACAAAAAACAAGCGAGTTCATTATGAAGGGAGGCAGCATCATCGGCTGCACTGCTTCCTCTGGAGGCGGTGTACTGATCCGTTCGGGATGCAGGTTCACAATGAATTCTGGCTCCGAGATTCGCTGCTGCACCGCAAGAACTGGCGGTGGGGTAACCATCAACGCTTCGTCTTCTCTGGCCGGTAGTTTCACTCTGGCCGGCGGAAAAATCCATAAATGTAAGGCTTATGTCGCAAATAATTTTCTTTCCCACGGCGGCGGCATTAGCAACGAAGGAGAATTTATCATGGAAAGCGGTTGTATTGAAAACTGCACATCCCAATCCCAAAGAGACGATAATAAGAGCAGCGGGGTATACAACAAGGGTAAGCTGTTCATCTTGCGCGGCGGTACCATTGACGGCAATATAACAAATAATACTACGCTGAACGCGGACGGCGGCACCGTCAACGGAGAGTTGACGAACAATGACCAGATCACCGGCGAAGACTTGAATCGCAGTACTACATTTAACGACAAAGTGACCAACAACGGTACCATCCGGAAGGGCACATTCACGAATGAGGTCATAAATGAGAGCAGCGGTACCATTAACGGCGGCACATTTACCGGCACAGTTGAGAACAAGGACGGAACAATTTCAGGCGGTGATTTCAGCAAAGCCACCCTGAACGGTATGCTCGTGATCACTTTTGAACCGAACAACGGAGAGCCGGTCATCACACGGGAAGTGAATTGGAGTAAAGACGGAGTGGCACTCACCGCACCGGATCCTGTTCCCACCAAAGAGGGGCATAGTATTGAAGGCTGGTATTATGATAACAACGGTACAGAAACAAAATGGAACTTTGACACGGATACAGTCAAATGCACTATGACCCTCAAGGCAAAATGGGAACTCTCCACCTATTCCGTAACGCTGCAGACGGACGGCGGTACGATTGCCAGCGGAAAAGAAGTAACCGGCTACACTTACGGCACTGGGGCAGTTCTTCCGACCGCCAATGATATCACCCGCGAGGGATACCGCTTTGACGGCTGGTACGCGGACAGCAGTTTTTCCAGCTCTCCCATTACAGAGATCTCTGCTACCGAAACGGGAAATAAAACATTCTATGCAAAATGGACGAAGAACACGACTCCCATCATTCCCGGCAACAACACCAGCAATATCGTAGAGCAGTATAAGACTGACGACAGCAGCTCCGGAGAACAGACCGACCGTGAAGTTCCCTCTCCTGTCGTGAAAAACACCACCTCTTATTTGACCTATACCGTACAGGCGGGTGACACTCTCTGGAAAATCGCCAGAAAATACAACTGCTCCATAACCGGGATCATGGCAGCCAACAGTGACCGGATCAAGAACCCGAACCGGATCCACGCCGGCTGGCAGCTTAAGATTCCCCAAAGCGGAGCGCCTATCACAGGCGGCACTCCCGATGCTGTTCTGCCTGAGAATAAGAAAAGTGGGATATACATCGTCAGACAGGGCGACACCCTCTGGAAAATCGCCAGAAAGTACGGCTGCTCCGTGGCCGAGATCATCTCCCTGAACCGGGAACTGATCCGCAACCCTGCTCTGATTTATTCAGGCTGGGAACTGAAAGTACCACAGGATTAGCCTCCCCTGAAAGAATCTACCGGGCCAGTCATACTTCATAATGTCGGATCAGATAATATATCTAAGGGAAAAAGGTAAAAAAAGACGGCCAGAGGCCGATGATCTGAGTTCCTTGAATTCTTTAGATTTCTCAAATCCGCGCAATCGGCGGACACATTTCGATTGCGCGGAAATCTGAGCTATGAAATTCCATAAATACTTTGTTTCACCTGTGTGCCCCGGTCAGGTGATGTTTCCAAAACAGACATACAAAGCTTACAGCTCCTCGATCACTTTCATAAGCTCATCTACATCAATGCCATGTACCATAGCTGCCTCTTCCAGGGTCTCTCCCTGTGAAGCAGGGCATCCCAAGCAATGCATTCCTGCATCGAGGAGTACGGGAGCTACTTCAGGATTGGCACGTAAGATCTCGCCAATGGTCATGTCTTTTGTTACTCCGGTCATATCGGTCTCCTTTCTGCCGTATAAGGCTTTTTTAGTATAATACTTTCCCCAAAAGATTACAAGAATATTCTTGTGCATCAGCATTTGCTTCACAAATGGCGCCGCTTCGTAGCTCACATTTATTTCATGTTGGTGCGCTTTGTCCATGAAAAAGAGGTTTTCGTGCTTTGTGTGCAAGCACCCACGCACGGCAATCTCTTTTTCATGTCAGAGCTGATGTACAAAAGCGCGTACATTACCTAAAACTGTTGACACTTACCCTTGTCAGGTAGTACACTTTTATCGTAAAGAAACAGCTTGGGATGCCAGCGCAACTGGTACTCTCAGTTGATAATATTAATTGTTTTTACTAGAAGGAGGTAAATTTTCATGGCAGAAGCATGGAGAGGCTTTAAAAGAGATGGCCACTGGGATGTAGACGTCAATGTACGTAACTTCATCCAGACCAACTACACTCCGTATGATGGAGATGAGAGCTTCCTGGAGGGACCTACCGAAGCAACTGATAAGCTTTGGGGCAGACTTCAGGAGTTACAGAAGGAAGAGCGTGAGCATAACGGCGTTCTGGAATGCGAAACAGAGATCGTATCCAGTCTGACCGCTTATGGCCCTGGCTATATTGATGAATCTATGAAGGATCTGGAGCAGATCGTTGGTCTGCAGACAGACAAGCCTTTAAAGAGAGCATTCATGCCTTATGGTGGTATTAAGATGGCTCAGCAGGCAGCAAGCACCTATGGCTACGAAGTAAATGAAAAATATGACAAGATCTTCAATGAGTATCACAAGACTCACAACCAGGCAGTATTTGATGCTTATACCGATGAAATGAAGGTTGCTCGTCATACCCATATCGTTACCGGTCTTCCCGATACCTATGGTCGTGGACGTATCGTAGGCGACTACAGAAGAGTTGCTCTGTACGGTATTGATTTCCTGATCGAGGAGAAGAAGAAGGATAAGAAGAACTGCGGTACCGGCGTTATGACCGAGGATATCATTCGTCTGAGAGAAGAGATCGCTGATCAGATCAAGGCTCTGCAGGGAATGAAGGAAATGGCTAAGATCTACGGTTACGATATTTCCGGCCCCGCTACCAACGCTAAGGAAGCTATCCAGTGGTTATACTTCGGTTATCTGGCAGCTATCAAGACCCAGAACGGTGCAGCTATGTCCGTTGGACGTATCTCTACTTTCCTGGACATCTATATTGAGAGAGACTTAAAGGAAGGCACCCTGACCGAGAAAGAAGCTCAGGAGCTGATCGACCATATGACCATGAAGTTCCGTATGGTTAAGTTCGCTCGTATTCCTTCTTACAACCAGCTGTTCTCCGGTGACCCCGTATGGGCTACTCTGGAAGTTGGTGGTATCGGCATGGACGGCCGTCATATGGTTACCAAGAACGACTATCGTTTCCTGCATACTCTGGAGAACATGGGACCCAGCCCCGAGCCGAACCTGACCGTTCTGTACTCCAGCGCTCTGCCTGATAACTTCAAGAAGTACGCAGCTAAGATTTCTGTGAATACTTCTTCCATCCAGTACGAGAACGATGACGTTATGAAGCCTATCTGGGGTGATGACTACAGCATCTGCTGCTGCGTATCCGCTACTCAGACCGGTAAGGAGATCCAGTTCTTCGGTGCTCGTGCTAACCTGGCTAAGTGCTTACTGTACGCTATCAACGGTGGTAAGGATGAGAAGCATCTGGACAAGGACGGCAAACATATGCAGTGTGGTCCCGAAATCGCTCCTATCACTTCCGAGTACCTTGATTTCGACGAAGTTATGCATAAATATGACATCATGCTTGACTGGTGTGCATCTCTGTATGTTAACATCCTGAACCTGATCCACTACATGCATGATAAGTACTACTACGAAGCAGCTGAGATGGCTCTGATCGATACCGATGTAAGAAGAACCTTCGCAACCGGTATTGCAGGTCTGTCCCATGTAGCTGACTCCCTGTCCGCTATCAAGTATGCTAAGGTTAAGGTTATCCGTGATGACCAGGGTTGTGCTGTAGACTTCAAGATCGAAGGCGACTTCCCTAAGTACGGTAACGATGATCCCAGAGCTGATGAATTCGCTGTATGGCTGCTGAAGACCTTCATGGAGAAGATCAAGAAGAACCACACCTACAGAAATTCTGAGCCTACCACTTCCGTACTGACCATTACCTCTAACGTTGTATATGGTAAGGCTACCGGTGCTCTGCCCGATGGTAGAGCAGCTTACACACCGTTCGCTCCCGGTGCATCACCTTCCTACGGTGCTGAGAAGAGTGGTCTGCTGGCTTCTCTGAACTCTGTAGCTAAGCTGCCTTATGAGTATGCTCTGGATGGTATCTCCAATACCCAGACTATGGCTCCTTCCGCTCTTGGTCACAACCTTGACGAGCAGAAAGAAACTCTGGTACGTGTAATGGATGGTTACTTCGATCGTGGTGCTCATCACCTCAACGTTAACGTATTCGGTACCGAGAAGCTGTTAGATGCACAGGCTCATCCTGAGAAGCCTGAGTACGCTAACTTCACCATCCGTGTATCCGGTTATGCTGTTAAGTTTATCAGCCTGACCAAGGAGCAGCAGGATGATGTTATCGCAAGAACCTGCCATAAGAGTCTGTAATTCTTACAGGTTTTGAGATAATTGATGTATATGGGGCCGGGCAGTAATGTCCGGTCCCTTTTTGGATATACTATTCATAACACTCACCCCTCAGCTGCCTGCATGGCAGAGAATGGAGATTATTACAATGATCAAAGGCAGAATTCACTCATTAGAATCCTTCGGCGCAGTAGACGGACCCGGAATCCGCTATCTTATCTTCCTCAAGGGCTGCAATATGCGTTGTCAATATTGCCACAATGTAGATACCTGGAATCCCGACACTGACAATCTGATGACAGCAGACGAGCTTCTGGATAAGGCAGAGCGTTTCCGCAGCTACTGGGGCAAAGAAG
>ERZ780070.639-NODE-639-length-14490-cov-4.680360_pt1 | contig 14490 bp, 9 predicted proteins | sample MGYA00511577_ERZ780070 | MGnify/ENA primary metagenome ERZ780070 (study PRJEB29588, sample SAMEA2162530) | human gut metagenome | biome: human gut; feature: human-associated habitat; material: faeces | place: Denmark | collected 2008/2010 ...
TTGCAGGGTGCAGGGACAGCGTCCCTGCTGGGGGCAAGGGGCAAAGCCCCTTGGGTCTTCCAACGCCCTTGTCACCCGAACGGCGGCGGGGGGAATAGCGGCAAATCCGGACAAGTCGGCGCAGGGGTGCCGCACGCTTCCCATCGTGTCATGTAGGCTTCGACGAGCAGCTCAATCGTGCAATCAAACACAGGGGGACGGCAGTCATCCGCACACACAGGCGCGCCGCCGTCAATCAGCCGAACACACGGAAGCACCATCATCTGGTTGCGCCAGCATTCCGCCTGCACACAGCGAATCGGCAGCGCAACATCCGTTGTCAGCACACTTTCGCCGCGCAAAACCTGCCCGCACTCCGCCTGCACTTGGCAAACAACCGGAATATTCACCCGCAGAAGGCACGGCGCGGGTCGAGATGGTCGGCATCCGCGGCAGCCGCACGGGCGCGGTTCTTGGTACGGCGCAATCTCCCAATCCGCGTCACCGCACGCCGTAACGCCGACGAGCTGCAGTCGCCCGTTTGCATCCTCCGGCAAACCGCCGACGTACAGCGCCACACACGCGCGGCGCTGCCACTCCCGCCCGCTGGCGAGGATTCGCGGCAATAAAACGCCCTTCTGCGTCGGCGGACAAGACGGGCAAGGTGGTCTGGACGGGCAAGGCGCTTGCGGCGGCATGGGACGGCAGCAATTCGGACGCTGATTCATGGCGATTCCTCCCATCGTGTGAGCTGTTCACTCCCAGCATATGCGTGGCGGGAAAATCGGGCACAAAAAAACCCGGCACGAAGCCGGGAATTTTGCGATTAGTTCAGGGATTCGGTCTCGTTCTCGATGGTCACATCTTCCACCGAGCGAATCGCCCAGCGCGCAACAACCATCGTCTGGTCGCCCTTGCCGACGCTCAGGGTGATGGTGTCGTCCTTGATGCTCTCGATGGTGGCGTAGATGCCGCCGATGGTGCACACGCGGTCGCCCTTCTTCAGGGACGCGAGCATGTCCTGCTCCTTCTTGCGGCGCTTCTTCTCCGGGCGAATCATCATGAAGTACATCAGGACGAAAACCAGCAGCAGCGGCAGAAGGCTGAAGAGAATACCGACAATGCCGCCAGCGGCAGAATCAGTGGTGACGGCGGCAGGGTCGGCCGCACCGGTGGTGGTGGTGGTTTCCGCGACGGCGGTGGCGATGCCCAAAAGCTTGGTCAGAAATTCCATGCGAATTAGCTCCTTTCGGTAATCCGGAATACTCTATCTATTGTAGCATATTTTTTCGCGCTTCACAAGAGGGGAAAACGGCCTTTTGCGCCATTCACAGAAATTTTGCATGACGGCATCAAGCATTTTTCCGCGAAGCTGCGCTTTCAGGCGCAAATTTGCATCTTTGGGGCACGGAATTGTAAAACTTGCGCATATTCGCTTGCAACAGGTGTTTTTTTTGATATAATGGTAATGGAATGCCGGAAAGCGCACAAACGAATGTCAAGGAGGCTGACGAATGAAGAAGCTGCTTGCGATTCTGCTGACGCTGGCGCTGATGCTGCCGCTGTGCGGACTGGCGGAGGAAAACGCGCCCCAAGCGACGCTGACGACCATTACCTTCCGCGATTTCAACGGGCGGGCGCTCATGGCGGAAATGGAGGAAGCGGCGGAAACCGCGTATCGGGATTTGCTGGATGCCCTGCGCGTGGAGGTCTATCGGCAGGGGTTCACCTCGTGTGAGCTGTTTCTGAATGACCAGTCCATTGTGGATTACGGCGTGCAGACTCGCGGCGCGGATGTCTACATCAGCGGTGATGTGCTGGGCGGCACGGTGTACCTGAATCTCGACGAGGACATGCGGCATATCGCGGAAATCCTGCATCAGTGGAATGCGTCCCAGAGCATATATGCGGATGCCGGGACGGAGCTGTCTGCCAAGGAGGTCAGCGAATCCATTGCGCAAGAGTATGAGAACGTGGGCGCACTGCTGGCGAAAATCACGAAAAATCCGCTGATAACGGGCGAAATGCAGCCGAAGGACGTTGCCAATGGTTTGTTCGAGGCGGACTGGCAGCAGGCTGCTACGCGCTTGAACAAGATTTTGAAGGTTACGCGGGTGGAAAGTATCTCGAATCCGCCCGAAGGATGCGAATCGGCGAAGAACATTCTGTACTTCCCCCTCAGCAATGAGCAGCTGATGGAGGTGCTGTGCATTCTGCTGGATACGGTGGAAGAAACGCCCGCCGTCAAGGCGTATGTGGATTTGCTCAATACGTATCGGCAGCTGGTGGCGTTCGCGCAGGATCAGCCCGTCGAGGATACGGACTTGCAGACGTGGCTGCGTCAGCAGACGCTGCTGGTGGAAGATGCGCAGGTGGCGCAGTATGTGGATTCGTCGATGCGCCTGCTGCGGGTGGTGATCAGCTACAAGGTTGCGCCGACCTATACGCCGACGCTGGCGCAGGATACGCTGCTGAACGCAGCAATCACGGTGAATTTCCATCCGACAGGCGACGACGTGCGGCTGGATTGGCGGCAGGAAACGGCGGGCAAGGGCACGAATGGTCAGCTGAAGATGGAGGACAACGGCGGAATAGCGGTGCTGATTACGTCGGATGACGGCGAACAGAACCTGTATCGCTGCACCATTTCGTCGCTGACGAACGAAGAGAATTTCCTGCTGGAAATGCACCGCACGGTGGACGGGGAAGAAAAGGGCATTAGCTGGAGCGCCAGCATGGACACCCAGCAGGTGGATGGCGAAGTGTATCAGAATGTGGATGTTCAGCTGCTCTGGCAGGGCGAGCACTTCCTGACGATTGCCGCCGAAACACGCCCGTGCAAACCGCGCCCCCTGCTGTCCGATGGCGACGTGCTGGACTTGGGCGAAATCAGCAGTGTGCGCTTCAAGGCGTACATGACGGGCGTGATGTTCACCGCCGGGCAGATTCTGCCGCGGTTCATGATGAATTTGCCGGACAGCACGCGCCAGTTCACCACCAGCGTGTCACAGCTGATTCGCGATAACGCAGAGTAAGTCAACCGAAAGCATCACTGCCCCGCAGTGTTCGCTATAAAGAAAAAGGAAAACCAAATAACAAGGAGGAAACCCCATGAAGAAACTGCTTGCGGTACTGCTCAGCATCATGATGCTGGCGATGCCCCTGACCTCGATGGCGGAAAACAGCGTGTGGGACAATGCCGCGCGTCAGGAAACCACCATTACCATCCACGACCTGAACGCTGACCTCGTGGCGGCGCTGGGCGGGGATGACACCACGATGGCTGCCATCAACGACCTGCTGGCGGCACTGTCCCTGACCGGCTATCAGCAGGGCGACGAAGCTGGCTTTGACCTCAACCTGAGCGGCAAGAGCGTGCTGGGTATGGCATCGCTGACGACTGCTGCGGAAGAAAACCAGCTGATGTATGTGTCCAGCGCGCTGCTGGGCGGCGTGATTGCTGTGAACAGCAAGGACGTGGAAGCCATCAAGGAAAAAGCCCTCCGCGCGACGATGAAGATGTCCGGTCAGAGCGACGAGGAGATCGACAAGGCGATTGAAGAATCGAAGGAACAGCTGAGCGGCAATGCGGAATACACTGCCCTGATGGAAGCATCGGCGAATCTGGGCAGCATGACGGAAGAGCAGCTCATGGAAGAACTGACGCAGGCGGACACCACGGCGTTCATGACCATGATGAACGAAATACTGTCCGGTGCAGAAATGGCAGAAGTGACCGAGCAGCCCGGCGACTGCGACGCGGCGAAGAACTACGTCAAAGTCACAGTTCCGCCGGAAAAGATTGCCGAGATGACGAAAGCCCTGCTGGAGATGATCCACAGCGTTCCGAGCATCGGCGCTTACATGGATGCGCTTTTTTCCGCTGCTGACACGAGCTGGGACGACCTGCTGAAAGAGCTTGATGAAGCAGATCTCTATGCGGATGACATCGTTTACGAATACTGGATGACTGAAGCAGGCGAGCTGGTTCGCATGACGGCTTCGGTGAAGATCAACAACGGCGGCGAAGAACCCTTGCCGATGTCCTTCACGATGACCCGCAACACGGCGGACGGCGTGGCGACGTGGCTTGTGACCATCAAGAGCGCGGAAGATACCGCGGCGACGCTGACCTTCGCAGGCGACTTGGAGAACTTCACGGCGAACCTGACCGCCTATGCTGGCGAAGACTCCGTTGAAATCAACGTCAGCGGCAAGGGCGTCGGCACGGACAGCAGCGTTGTTGATGTGGAAATCAAGGAAACGGTGGACGGTGTCGAGCAGGGCTTCGGCGTTGTGGTGACGACCGCTACGACGATGGACGGCGAACAGGGCGTCCGCAAGGTGGATGTGCTGGTGCGCTTCATGGGTCTGGACGTTGTGACCATCACGGCGGAAACCCGCACCTGCGACGCGAAGGACGCGCTGGACGTGAGCAAGGCGCAGGATTTGGGCGCGATGACGGACAGTGAGTTCCAGACGTGGTTCGTCAAGGTGATGAACAACCTGCAGAACCTGCCCATGACCCTGCTGATGAGTCTGCCGGAGAGCATGCTGACCCTGCTGATGGGCGGCAGCAACTGATACTGTTTCCTGCATTCGCCTGTGCCATCTGCTTGCGCCTTTCCCATGCTGGCGTTTGCGTCAGCCAGAACGAATCATTTGCGGTGCATCTCGGCGCATTCTCATTTGGAAATAGTATCCGGATGGGAGGCTGGCTGAAAAAGTCAGCCTTCTTTTCTATTGCCGGAACATGCTGATTTTCGACCAGAAAAGCAATCCAATTGTAAAAATATGCGCGGAATGGTTGACAAGTCGGGCGGATTGCTTTACCATAGTACATGGATTATTCTGTGACTTTACTCCGCACGGCTTGCGGATGATTCAGATGGAGGAACAGGCAAGATGAGGATGCTTGGCAAGCGATTTCTGTCACTCCTGCTCGCGCTGGGAATGCTGCTGATGCTGCTCCCCGCGGCTGCGGCATCGGAGCTGACGATGCTGCAAGTGGATTTTCTGGGCATGTATGCCACAAGCGCGGGAACGTATGAATCCCGGAAATTCACGGGCGATTTTACCGTCATGCAGAACGGGGCGGCGGTCGGCACGATTCGCCTGACCGACTTCGGCAGCGACCCGATTTCCGTCCCCGGCACGGGCAATGTGCAGCTTGTCCCGGTGGCGGAAACGATGCCGGAGGACGCCATTATGGCGGCGAGCTACACCGTGTCAATTGTCGATGGACGGCTGAACAAAGCGGTCATTGCTGTGCTGACGGACACGGGTCTGTTCACCGTGCACACGGAGAGCAGCTCCTCTTTTGACCTGATTAACGAGCGCGGCGAGACGATTCTCTCCTTCGACACCGACAGCCGGGGCGACTATGCCCTGCCGGCGGCGATTCATACGGGGCTGTATACCCTGCGAATGACGAAGGCTTCGCTGGCCATTGAAAGCTGGCGCGACAAGATTATCAACATTGAGCGCTACACGGGTGCGGATTCCGTGACGAAGGTGAACGCTTCCTATTATTATGTGCCGCCGACGATGGCGCCGACCGCCACGCCTGAACCCACGCCTACGCCGACGCCCACCCCGACACCTACACCGACGGCAACGCCTACGCCAACGGCAACGGCAACACCTACGCCGACCCCGACGGCGACCCCGACCTTAGCGCCGACGGAAGCGCCGACCGAAAATCCGACCGAGAATCCGACGGAGGAACCCACGGAAGAGCCGACGGCGACCCCCACCCCGAGCCCGACGCCCACGCCGAGCCCGACGCCTACGCCTACGCCGACCCCCACCCCTGAACCAGTGGACGGCACGCTGACGATGCTCATGCGCGGCGTGAACGCGGCAGTGGCGTACCAGATTGTCAGCGAGGACGGCAAAACGACCCGCACGGGCTACCTGACTGATGGCGAGACGGTGGAGGAAGCCGACCTCTTCCACGGGACATACGCCGTCACGGTGACGCTGCCGGAAGGCACGCTGCTGACGGGTGTGAACGGCTGGCCGAACCTGCAGAAGGGTCAGGCACAGTGGCTGGTGAACATTCAGGCGATGCAGACCAGCCGCTATGAACTGGATCTGACGCTCAGCGGCGGCATGACCGGCAGCATCGACGACCTGTCTGCCCCGGCGGAAGTGACGATTTCCGGCCAGCGGATGAGCGAACAGATGACGGTCAGCGGCGTGTTTGCGCTGAACGACCTGTATCCTGATACTTATCAGATTACGGCAGCCCTGCCGCGCGGCTTGTATGACACCGAGGGCTGGACGCTCAGCACGACCGATACGGGCGTGACGGCAAGCATTCTGGTGGAAATCGGCGCGGGCGAAACCGTTGTGCTGCCGGCGCTGGCGAACCATGCCACCGGCGACGCTTCCGGCGTGGTGCTGGGGCTGGACGGTCAGCCGATGAGCGGCGTGCAGGTGCAGCTGGTCAATCAGGCGGGCGAAGTCGCGGCGGAAGCGGTGACGGATGAAAACGGCGCCTGGCAGGCGGAGTTCCTCGAATACGGGACGTACGTTGTCCGCTATGACGCGGGCGTGACCCTTGCCAACGGTGCGCTCGTCATCAGCGACGAACCCGCGACTGTGACCGCGAAGGCGGCGAATCCGGCGGCGCTGACCATCCACGCTTTCCGCGACAACGATAACAACGGTTCACGCGGGAAGTACGAGGAAGGCGTGTCCGGCGCGACGATGAGCCTCATCACCGAAGTCAACGGCGTGGAGGTTGTTGTGGCATCCGGCGAAACGGACAAGAACGGCGAAGTGTCGCTGGCTGTGCCGGCGGGGACGTACGTCCTGCGCAGCGAGCTGCCTGCGGGCTTCGGCCATGGCGCGCACGGCAAAAATGTCAGCGCGAACATGTCCATCATGGATGAAACGACCGAACAAGTGCAAAGCAGTGTGCCGCTGACCCTCGAAGCCGGTTCTGTGACCGACGTGGGCGTCGGCGTGATGACGATGGCGGCGCTGCAGGGCCTTGTGTGGCTGGATGAAAACGACGACGGCGTATATCAGGACGGTGAACCCGGTCAGGCGGGCATCAAAATCCGCGCCGTCGGCGTGAAAAACGGTCTGGTGTACGAAACCGAGAGCGGCGAGGACGGCAAATTCTACATCGGTCAAATGCGCTACGGCACATACAATGTCGAATACAGCCTGCCGGACGGCTTGGTCTTTGCGCGATATAGCCAGACGGGCGGTAATCGCCGCTCCATCATCACCAGCGAATTCAAGCGCTCCGAAACGGATCAGGTGATTCTTGAACGCGGTGACTTGGAGGAAGTCCTCCTTGGCGTGATGAAGGGCTCTGACATCAACGGCATCTGCTTCCTGGATGAAAACAACAACGGCGTGTACGACGAGGGCGAAAAGACGCTGGAAGGCGTGAAGGTCGTCCTGTACCGTCAGGCCATCGGCAAGGAGCTGCTGAACACCGTCTCCGACGAGAACGGGCGATTCACCTTCGCCAACATCCGCGGCAGCACGTTCCGCGTCAAAGCGACGATTCCGCAGGGCTATGTGTACACCATCGCGGGCGAGGGCGAGTACGGCAACATGTTCGCGCCCGGCACTGACCGCCGCGAGTACACGATTTCCGACGTGGTGCTGGAGAATGACAGCGAGATGACGATGGCCATCGGCGCGATTACTTACGGCAGCATCTCCGGCACGGTGTATCTGGATGACGACTTCTCCGGCAGCCGGATGGACGCGGAAAAGATGGTCAACAACTTCACCGTCACCCTGACGGATGAAAACGGCAATACCCGCACGGCGAAAACGAACCGCAGCGGCGTGTATACCTTCGATGACCTTGCGCCGGGGCAGTACACCGTGAGTGCGACCGCGAACAGCGGCTTGGCGTTCACACGCACGGGCGACGGCAATATCCTCCGCAACCTCTCCGGCGGCGCGGGCGAAAGCGAACCGGTGGCGCTGACAATGGGCGCGGATTTGACGGGTCTTGATATCGGCATGATTACCCCCGGCCATGTGTCCGGCGTGGTGTTTGCCGACAAGAACGACAATGGCCTGCGCGACGCGGATGAAGGCGGCTTGCTCGGCGCGGTGGTCCACCTGATGGACGAAACCGGTGACGTGGCGACCCGCACCATCGGCGCGGATGGCAGTTTCCTGTTTGACGCGGTGCTGCCCGGAACGTACCGCCTGCGCTACGAGCTGCCGGGCGACGGCGTGTTTGCTCCCCTGACGGACGGCGGCAACACCATCGCGCCGGATTCCGACGGCACGACGGATTCCTTTACCATCGGCGTGGGCGAAGAAGTCACCGCGCCCCTGTGCGGCGCACTGGCTCTGGGCGACATTGAAGGCATGGTGTTTGCCGATCACAACGGCAACGGCGCGCAGGATGCAAACGAAGCGGCGCTTGCCGGCGTGACGCTGATCCTGACCCCCTCCCGCGAGGATTTGACGGAGCAGACCGCCCTCACCGATGCGACGGGTGCGTACAGCTTCACCGGGCTGCGGCCGGACACTTACACGCTGACCCTGCGCTTCCCGGAGGGCATGGTGCTCTCCAAGCTGGACGGCAATGTGACCCTGCCGCTGATGCACGGGCTGAACGAGCAGCAGGTGAACATCGAAATCGGGCTGGGCGAGGAATGGCTGAATCAGGCGCTTGGCGGCGTGATTCCGTCGAAGATGTCCGGTCAGGTTTGGGTGGATGAGAATGACAACGGGGACATGGACGCGGGCGAAATCACCCCGGAAAACGAGACGCTGACCCTGCTGGATGAAACCGGCGCGGTGTTTGCGCAGGTGCAGACCGATGCGGAGGGGCGGTTCGCCATCGACGGCATTGCCCCCGGCGTGTACAGCCTTGCCTACGATCTCAAGGAAGGTACGCAGGCGGCGCGTCTGGGCGACAGCACCTTCACCACCGAGGGCAGTCAGCTCGTCATGACCGAGATTGAAATTAGCGAAAACAACAACTATACTGCTCCGATGCTGGGCTTGAAGATTGACACAAGCATCGGCGGCATGGTCTGGTGCGACAACGCGGGCGAGATTGCGCCCCTGTCCGGCGCGGAGGTTATCCTGCTGGACGAAAAGGGCAGCGAACTGCAAAACGCGACGACGGGCGAGGACGGTATCTACCGCTTTGACGGCTTGATGCCGGGCAACTACCGTCTGCGTGTGACGCTCCCGAACGGCTACGTCGTCGTAGAAAAGGACGACACGCGCCTCAAGGACGGGCAGAACATCAGCGTGATGACGACCTACACCGCCCGCGAGGGAGAGAGCGACCTGATTGCCCTGCGCATGAGCCAACATCAGCTGGAACAGAATATTGGCGCGGTGCAGCCGGGCACGCTGGGCGACTTCTGCTGGCTTGACCTGAACGGCAACGGCCTGCAGGACGCGGGCGAACTCGGTCTGGGCGACATGCGCATCGAGCTGTGGCGCAACGACCAGCTCGTCGCGGAAACGACAACCGATGCGTACGGCTACTACACTTTCGAGAACCTGTATCCGGGCGTGTACACGCTCAAGCCCATCTACCCGGCGGAAGTTGTGCCGACGCGTATGCGCACGGATATTCCGCTGATTGCGTCGATTCTGGGCGAAAACGGCGAATCGAACCCGGTTCAGGTGACCTCCGCCAGTACGACCTACACGGCGGATTTGGGCTTCGTGCTGGTTGATGACGACGTGCTGCCGGCAAACTACGGCATCGGCGAAAAGCAGGACTGGACGAAGAAGTAAGGGACAATGCGGAATTGCGCATCCGCGGATGGCGGGGTGCTGCGGGGGGGCGAAAGCTCTCGCAGTGCCCCGTTTTTTGTGATGGGGGAGGGAAGCAAAGTCCGCTTTTACGGAAAGAATCAACTGTTTGTTTTGGTGAGAATTGAAAAGTAAATAAAAGTTACTTCACTCGCATTTTCCGAATGAAAATGGAAGCTGCTTCATTCTGAAATCCCAAATCCGCGCGAATCAACCGTTTTCCTGCGCGAAAGTGTATTGCAAAAGCGGCTTGCATCTGGTATCATAAATGTTACCAGATGTGGCTGTTCAATATGGAAAAAAATCAGCCGAATCATGCTGGAAATGAAAGGACGGAAACAAATATGAAGAAACTCCTTGCTCTCCTGATGGCGCTCATGATGTGCTGCACTGCCTTTGCGTTCGCGGAGGAAGAAGCGGAAGTGCCGGCAGTTGAAATGAATGTCAGCTTCGAGGCGCAGACGGTTGCGCTGGGTGAAACGGGTCTGACGATGCAGATTCCGGCGGACTGGGCGGTTCAGGAAGTCCCCGCAGGCACGGAAAACGCCGAGAACATCCTGCTCTTCGCCGTCAACGCCGACCAGACGGTCAGCATTACGGCGCAGCTGTCCGCGATGAGCTTTGAAACGCTGCTGCAAGGCATTCAGGACGCGGGCGCGACGGAAGAAATGCTCGCTGAGCTGTATGTCAACGAAAACTATTGCCTGATGTACACCCCCGGCGACACCGTGCTGGCGCTGTACACCTTCCTTGATGACGAGACGGTTCTCGCTGTGACGTTCCAGGTCGCCAGCAAGGAAGTGGGCGACGCGCTGGAAAACATGCCGCTGGAGATCTTCGGCAGCTTGGCGGCAGCGGAGTAATTCACTTCGTTACCATGATGCAGGACGAATGAGCGTCCTGCATTTTTTGTGCGCAAAAATGAACAGGGACTTGCAGAAAAACTTGATAAATGCAACAACTTGGACGAAAATATTCAAAATACACGAGAAAAACATAAAAAAAACACAGTTTGTGCAACAAAACACTTGATTTTCTCCATACAGTGTTGCATAATAAAGCATCGACACGGTGAAGCCGGCTGGTTTGGCGTGTCGATGAACAAGAAACGCAGGCAGACGCGGCAGCGCCCCTGCCGGGAAGGTGGAGCGGATGAATTCCAAGATGCTGTTTTATATCCTCAAGCGCGTGCTGCTGGCGCTGCTGACCATCTGGATTGTCATCACGGTGACGTTCTTCGTGATGCACTCGATTCCGGGTGGACCGTTCGCAAGTGAAAAGGCAATTTCCGCGGAAGCGCAGGCGGCGCTGGAGGCCAAGTACGGGCTGGACAAGCCGCTGGGTGAACAGTATGTGACGTATCTGCGCGACGTGGTGACGAAGCTGGACTTCGGGCCGAGCCTGAAGCAGCGCGGCCGTCAGGTCATTGACATTATTCTGGATGGCATGAAGACCTCCGCGAAGCTTGGTCTGATTGCGGCGTTCAGCGCGGCGATTGCCGGCATCGTCCTCGGCGCGCTGGCGGCGCTGCGGCGCAACACCGTGCTGGATAAGATTATCATGGTGATTACGACCGCGTTCGTGTCCATGCCGTCGTTCATTATGGGGTCATTCCTGCTGATAGTGTTCTCAGTCAAGTTAGGCTGGGTACCCGCGAACGGCGCGACGGCGGAAGGCTTGATCCTCCCGATTATCACCCTTGCGCTCTACCCGATGAGCTACATCACGCGCCTGACGCGCTCCTCCATGCTCGACGTGCTGGGGCAGGATTATATCCGCACCGCGCGCGCCAAGGGCGTTTCGGGCAAGAAAATTATCTTCGGTCACGCGCTGAAGAACTCGCTGATTCCGGTTATCACCTATTTCGGCCCGATGCTGGCGTTCATCGTCACCGGCTCGATGGTCGTCGAGCAGATTTTCGCCGTGCCGGGCATCGGCCGCCAGTTCGTATCCAGCATCACCAACCGCGACTACACCATGATTATGGGGACGACCATTTTCCTCGCCTCTTTAATCGTGATTATGAATCTGATCAGCGACCTGCTCTACAAGGTGGCTGATCCGCGCATTGATTACGAATAAGGAGGCATCTGCACCATGATGATGAACAAGAAAAAGCCCTTTAGCCTGCATCTGGATGTGGATTCCTTCATGCCCGCGACGGCGGAGGAAAAGGAAGTCATCTCCCGGATGCGGCCGTCCTCGACCTTTTTCCGCGACGGCGTGAAGCGCCTGCTGAAAAACAAGGTCGCGACCATCAGCCTGATTCTGATTGTGCTGATTACGCTGTCCTCCATCATCATCCCGATGTTCTGGCCGTATTCGTATGACCAGATGCTGGGACAGACGAAGGGTCGCCCGATGGACAACAGCTACAACAACCTCGCGCCGTTCCAGTACGGCAAGACGGAACTGAAGAAAATCGACAAAGGGGAATCTGTTTTCCCGCACATCTTCGGCACGGACGCGCACGGACGCGACTACTTCATCCGCGTCGCCTACGGGACACGCATTTCCCTCGCCGTCGGATTCTTCGCCAGCATCATCGTGCTGGTGATTGGCATGATGATTGGCGCAGTCGCAGGATACTTCGGCGGCAGGGTGGACTTGTTCATCATGCGAATCGTCGATATTATCTACTCATTGCCAGATATGCTGGTCATCATCCTGCTGTCGGTCGTGCTGGGGCAGGTGCTGCATGTGGAAGGCACCATCTTAGAGAAAATCGGCTCGAACATCATCAGCATGTTCATCGTCTTTGGTCTGCTCTATTGGGTGGGCATGGCGCGCCTGATTCGCGGTCAGATTCTGTCCCTCCGCGAGCAGGAGTACGTGCTGTCGGCACAGGCGACGGGCGCGAAGGCGCAGTGGATTATCCGCAAGCACCTTTTGCCGAACTGCATCAGCGTCGTGATTATTTCGACCGCGCTGCAAATTCCGAACGCGATTTTCACCGAAAGCTTCCTGTCCTTCCTGGGTCTGGGCGTCAACGCGCCGATGCCCTCGCTGGGTTCGCTGGCTTCTGACGCGCTCAACGGCATCTATTCCTACACCTATCGCCTGATTATCCCCGCCGTGGTCATCTGCCTCATCGTGCTGAGCCTGAACCTGTTCGGCGACGGCCTGCGCGACGCATTTGACCCGAAGCTGAATGCGTGATGAAAGGAGCTGGACAAAATGGCATTGCTGGAAGTCAATGACCTGCATACATCCTTCTTCACCGACGCGGGCGAAGTCAAGGCGGTGGACGGCGTTTCGTTCCGCCTTGACCACGGCAAGGTGCTGGGCATCGTGGGCGAAAGCGGTTCGGGCAAGAGCGTCACGGCGTATTCCATCATGCAGATTCTTGCGCCGACGGGCAAAATCGTCAGCGGCAGCGTGAAATTCGACGGGCAGGAGCTGGTCGGCGCGGACGAGAAGCTGCTGCGCTCCGTGCGCGGCAATCGCATCTCGATTATCTTCCAAGACCCGATGACGTCTCTGAACCCGACCTACACCATCGGCCGGCAGCTGATGGAAGCAATTCTGCTGCACACCGACCGCAACCGCCATCAGGCGCGCGAACGGGCGGTGGAGATGCTGAAGCTGGTCAACGTCAACGAGCCGGAAAAGCGCATGAAGCAGTACCCGTTCGAGCTGTCGGGCGGTATGCGGCAGCGCGTAATGATTGCTATGGCGCTGGCGTGTGAGCCGGACATCCTGATTGCCGACGAGCCGACGACCGCACTGGACGTGACAATTCAGGCGCAGATTCTTGATTTGATGCGCGACCTGCAGAAGAAGATGGGCATGGCGATTATCATGATTACGCACGACTTGGGCGTTGTCGCCCAGATGTGCGACGAGGTCATCGTCATGTACGCCGGTTCTATCTGCGAACAGGGGACGGCGGATGAAATCTTCTACAACCCGCGCCACGAGTACACAAAGGGCTTGATGCGCTCCATCCCGACGGCGGAGAACAACGGACAGCGCCTGCAGCCGATTACCGGTACGCCGATTGACCTGCTGAACATGCCCAAGGGCTGCCCGTTCGCGCCCCGCTGCGAGGCGGCGATGAAGATTTGCCTGAAAGAGAAGCCGGTTCGGATGCTCATCAATGACGACCATATGGCAACCTGCTGGATGAACGTCAAGAAGGGCGTGGAGGACGGCAGCATCACGGAGGAAGGAGGAGTGCCCTGTGTCTGAAGCGCAGATGCACCAGCCGCTGCTGGAAGTCAAAGGACTGAAAGAATACTTTGACATCAACATGGGCTTCTTCCGCACCAAGCCGCTGAAGGCGGTCGATGATGTGTCCTTCACCATCAACAAGGGCGAAACGCTCGGTCTGGTGGGCGAATCCGGCTGCGGCAAGACGACTGTTGGGCGCACCATCCTCCAATTGTACAAGCCGACGGCGGGCGAAATCATTTACGATGGCAAGCCCGTCAAGACGAAAGCGGACTTGCAGAAGTTCCGCACGAAGGCGACGATGGTGTTCCAAGATCCGTACTCCTCGCTGAACCCGCGCATGACCGTGTCGGACATCGTGGGCGAACCGCTGGATGTGCACCACCTGTATTCCTCCAAGAAGGAGCGGGAGGAGCGCATTTTGCAGCTGCTGGGATATGTCGGGCTGAACAGTGAACACGCCTCGCGTTACGCGCACGAGTTTTCCGGCGGTCAGCGGCAGCGCATCGGCATTGCGCGCGCGCTGGCGGTGAATCCCCAATTCATCGTCTGCGACGAGCCCGTCTCGGC
>ERZ780070.642-NODE-642-length-14464-cov-3.454577_pt1 | contig 14464 bp, 17 predicted proteins | sample MGYA00511577_ERZ780070 | MGnify/ENA primary metagenome ERZ780070 (study PRJEB29588, sample SAMEA2162530) | human gut metagenome | biome: human gut; feature: human-associated habitat; material: faeces | place: Denmark | collected 2008/2010 ...
CGGCAGTCGCTTCTTTTGAACTTGACAGGGCTTGCTATTGCGCGGAGATTAGCCGTGATGTTTATGATTACGGTATCTCGCGCATAGAAGAACGATTACAACATGGTCTGCAATGCTCTTTCTAACATTGCATCGTTGTTAGATGCAAGAATTGCGCTCCATTGCCTGATCGTCTTTCCGTGAAACACTGTACCTAATACACGGGTCTTGAATTCTTCAATATCTACATGCTCAATGCGGTCTATCTTTGCATAATTCGTATCAAGCCTATAGACAAATTGACCGTATAGCGTGCGTAACAAACGTTGATATTCTGGGGCGGGGCTATATTTTCTTCCGTTCTCGCCCCACGTATCGACAACAGCTATAGCTTCATCCAAACTACATTTGTCCTGTTGTAGCTTATAACCATTCGTGTTTGTTTGCTGCAAATTGGCTGTTCGTTCTGAAGTATCTTCCGGTTCAAATACAAGGTAGTCTGGGGGTCTGTGATAATGCAAGTCGCGTGCTTCTGCTACGCTTCTACCACTAACCACAAGAACATCAATTATTTGCGGTTTACCCCAAATAACATGCTCCGGCAACCATGCAATCAAAGCGACATCAATATTATTATCCTTGAAAATAGTAACACTATCCTTAAACCGGGCTGTAATCTCTGTTGCAAAAGGAAACCACGCTTTAATCTCTATGCCGGGATTTGGCAAAACCGTTTCGCTCTGAAAAAGGGCATCAGGAAACCCCGGGTCTTGTCTAACCCATTTCCCGGCAGCGCCCCAATCATGTTCATTGAGCAAATCAACCGTTGAGAACTCAATCATATTGCCCAAAAGTGGTGATAATTTGGATATGACTTTTGCAAGATTTTTCGCATATGCAAGAGAAGGCGGGCGCTTAATATCAAGAACGTCAATCAAGTGACTATCAAGCGCCATTAACTCTTGTTTCGCGGTCGCAAGTATTTCTGAAAAATCCATAGTACCGCCCTTTCTGTGTACAAAAATCCAATATGTATTGTATCACAAGGGCGCTTGCTTTTCAACCTCTTATTTCCGCTTGCAGTACAGCGTAATATCCTGCTTATACCCTTCAAAAGTATCAATCCGGGTCACGTTGTAGTTCACGCCGCCATACTCCACAAAGCAGGCCGTTGTCAGGTCATTACGATAATTGACGGTGAACAGCACTTCCTCGTCATACCTGTACGCCGCCGCCGCGAATATTTCCTTGCCGGATAGCTGCCGGAAATACGCCCACACGTTCAAGGCTACGGGTTCAGTTACCTTTGTCGTGTAGCCGTTCCCGTTCGGGACGTATCTTTCCCGATAGATGTTTACTTTCTTGTCTTTCAGCTTCATAGCGGTTCCCCCTTATATCGCCGTCGTGTATTCCGTGTAATGCTCATACAGTCCCACATAGCAGTCAAGCAATGCCGCCGTGCCGTCTATGCGCTGTTTGGGCGATTGGTTCTTGATCGGAACAATGTTGCCGTTCCTGTCCGTCTGTACGCCCGTATTGGTCAGACACCATTTCAGGACGGGATTGTTATTGTATATGACTTTGTGCGCCTGCAAGTCCGCCCCTAACATCTGCATGGGCAGGGACAGCGTTTTTGCGCCCTGTATGCAGCGAACCATGTTAAAGCCCTGCATTTGCATTTCTTCCACAAAGTAACGGGCGGAATAGCTGTCATAGTACACCCACGCGGGGAAAAGGTCGTATTGCTTCACGGTTTCCACAAACCACGCCGTAACGTCTGAATAGTTGATACTGTTCCCCGCGCATAGCCGCAACAGGCCACGGTCAAACCATTTGTCATAGGGTATTTTATCCTGCTGCACGCGCTCCGCCAGCCTGTCAGCGGGTAGCCAGTACATTTGAACGATATACTTTCTATCGTCCCCGCGCTTCATCAACAGCAGGCTTGCGGCGGTCAGGTCGGTGGTGATGGACAGGTCAACGCCGCCGATACAATACGCGCCCCGGAACGCTTCAAGGTCAAAGGCCGTTTCGTTGTTTATATCGTCAAAGGACAGCCACGCCGTTTTCACGGTTTCACGGACATTGAATTCCTTGCACAGCACGCCGGACAGTTCATTCCTGTTCTGCTTTGCCCGCTCCACTTTCGCGGACAGGTCGTCCAGCTTCTTTATAGCCCCTAACGCCGGATTGGCTTTTATCCATGCCGCCGGGTCTGTCCATTCGCTGCGGTCGTCCAGTTCGTACAGGATGGGCAGGAAATGCAGGTCAGTTATAGCCCCGTCCGCCACGCCTGCCGCATAGGAATACATATCATCAAAGATACATTCGCGGGCGGTTCCGGCGGTCGTTATCATTATCATAAGCGGTTGCCGCCGCGCTGATTGGCTCTGCCGCATCACTTCATAAAGGTTCCTGTCCTTTACGCCGTGCAGTTCGTCCATAATGACGAATGAAGCGTTTAAGCCGTCCAGCGTGTCAGAATTGCGGGCAAGGGGCTGAAACTTTGCCATAGCGGGGGCATAGTATAAATCATTCTTGCGCTTGCGGAAATGCTTTGACAGCGCCGGGGACTGTTTAATCATGTTGTGGGCTTCATCGAACAGCAAACGCGCCTGCGCGTATTTCGTCGCCGTACTGTATACCTCTGCGCCGCCCTCGCCGTCACTTGTCAGCATATACAGCGCCAGCCCCGCCAGCAGGGTTGACTTGCCGTTCTTGCGCCCCACAAGGAAAAAGCTTTCCCTGTATTGCCGCCGTCCGTCACGGTCTGTAAAGCCGTACAGGGCTTGTATATAGGCTTTCTGAAACAGTTCAAGGGAAATGCTCTGTCCTGCCCACTCGCCTTTAGAATGCTTGCAGAAACGTTCTATAAAGGCTATGGGACGGCTTGCCCGCTGTTCATCAAAGACGTATTCGCCGGACGTGTCAGCGGTCGCTGCCGCAAGGCGGGCGTATACCTGTTTCACCCGCCTTGAAGCAGCGATTTCCCCGGACTGTATAAGGCTGTTATACGCCGTGATATAGTTCATGCTGTGTCACGCTCCGTTGAACGCCGCCAGTTCGTCCACGTCCGCGCCCGTCAGCTTTTCCAATTCCGCGCACAGCTTCAAATACTGTTTCTGTACGGGCAAGAATACCCTAAACAGGCGGGTGTATTCGTCCGTGTCGCCGCTTTCGCGGGCGTTGCTGATTTCTTCCTGCAAATAGCCCACTTCATGCAGCAGGAAATTGATTTCCGTCTGCAATTCCTGTTCATAGGATTCATTCATAGCGGTTCCCCTCGCTTTCTTCTTCCTTCATCAGCTTCAAAAGGGCAAGCTGGGCGTTGATATAGGTCTGCGCAATCGCCGCGTCCTGCTTGTCATAGTAGGTGTAGGGCTTGCGTTCCCGCATAGCTTCATCCCTGAAATTGTCCACGATGGTTTCAAGGCATTCAATCGCCTTGCTGCGTTCGGTTCTGTAGACAATGCTGGGTTTCGTCATGGGTGTTACCTTCCTTTCTGTATCAGGTCGCCGTATTGGTTGAAGGTCAAGCCCTGCGCCGTCGCGCCGCCGCTGCCGAAATGCTCCGCGTTGTGACAGTCGCGGCACAGGGCTTCTAAATTATCAGGGTTCAGGGATATATCCGGGTTCAGCACGTTTTCAGCGGTCAGATAGCGCCTGTGATGGGCGATTTCAGCGGGCTTGCCGCAACGTTCGCAAATGTAATTCTTTGACAGCAGGAACGCCCTTGAAAGCCGTTTCCATGCCGTGCTATGATAGAATTCAGTTTGCGTCATGCCCTGTCACGCTCCGCCGATAATGCCTTTAACAGGCAGTCTATAACGCGCTGCAACTTGTCTGTGTCGCTGTTCTCGCCGTAATACCATAGCTGCAACAGGAACCGCCCCGCTGTGATCGCCAGCGGCGAATAGTTGCCGTCAGCGGGGCAATAGCCTGTTGTCGCTTCAAGGTAGGGCGGAATAGCGGACACAAGCGGATATATGATTTCGTCGTTGTCGTCGCCGTCAAGGCGCAGAATCTCGCGGGCTTCTTCAATCGTGAACATACTATCCGCCTGCCTTTCCGTCAGGGGCGGGGATTAACCCGCCGCCTGCACTTCTACCTTGACGAACGCGCCCGGAACAATGGGCTTGCCGTCCGCGATACACAGCGCCCTGAAGTCAATCAGGCCGCTTGTAAAGCCGCTTTCGCGGGACACTTCCACGGCGACACCCTGGGGGACGTTCACGCCGTAATAGCGGAAATTGCCGAACAGGATGGTTCCGGCGGGGATATTGTCGTCAATCACGATTTCAAAACCGAACAGACGGCGCACGCCGCCGCGCTCCGGGTCGGTGAAGAAATAGCGTTCGTCGCCGTCCTTCAAGGGGTAAACCGTGCCGAACAGGGTTGCCGTGGACATAGCCCACTTTGCGCCCCCAGCATACCCGGCGGGCAACAGGGCGATAGCCGCAAGCAGGTTGTCAGCGGTCAGGGCGGCGGTCTGAATGCGGTTCGTGTTGTTCCACGTAATGCCGGACAGAATACCCGTCGGCTGTCCGCTGCCTGTGCCGGACACGATAGCCGCGCCGATAGCGTCCGCGATAGCCGCTTTCAGTTCGTCCGTGATATACCGCTCAAAGGCGGAAATATCCATGCGCTTGACGGCGGCGGACATGGACAGCACTTTGATAAGTTCGCGCCCGGTAAAGGTCACGGCGGCGGACGTTACGTTCTTGCGCTCCACGGCTGCGCCTTCCGCGTGCCAGCTTGCCGCGTCGCCGGGGGTTCCCACGGGAACGGACAGGTTGTTCGGGACAGAGAACAGGCGAATTTCATTGAACAGCCCGTTCACGCCCCGCGCCTGCTTCACCACTTCATTCAAAGTGGTAGTAGGCACAACGGCGGCGGAATTGGACAGGGTGTTGAAAGCGTCCGCCCGCTTTTCCGCCTGCGCCGCCGTATAGGCGCGGCTTTCCGCGTCGGTCAGTTCGCGCCCCATAAGGGACTTATAGAACGCCGTGCGGTATTCCGGGGTGTTGTGCGTGTCGGTCGCGGGGTTGTGGTTGGCTTCAAGGGTTGCGGTAATGGGGTTGAACATATCGTTCACCTTTCCTTTCTGCGCTTCACGCGCTGTTACATGGGTCTGCTTGTACGCTGCATAGTTTACGATACTGATTTCATAAACTTTGCTGATTTGGGTAATTGTGCGGGTCTGCGTCTGTTCGTCAAAGTCCGCCGCCCCTATGTCAAAGGCAAAGGACATTTCGGACAGGTCGCCCCGCTTGACGGCTTCATATACCGCCCGCGCCTGCTCCGTGTCAGGCAGGCTTGCCCGCATTTCAAGCCCCTTGTCTGTGACGGTCAGGGCAAGGGTTTTCGGGCTTCTCGCAAGCGGAATTCCGCTGCCGTCGTGATTGGTTATCAGCACAATTCCGTCAAGGTCAACACCCCGCAATGCGTCAGGGTGTATAATCTCCGTCATAGCGCCGATTTGGGCGGGCTGATTGAATACTACCGCGATACCTTCTAACGTGCGGTCGTCAGTCGCCCGGACTTCAAGGTTCCGTCTTTCCATTTGGTGATACCTCGCTTTCTTCAAGTTGGTATGCGTCCGCCTTGTCAGCGGAAACATAGTTCAGGGATTGCAAACGCCTGTCCCCGTCAGCAACAGGCGGTAATGCCAGCAGTTTACGGGCTTCATTCACGGTGATAAGCCCTAACGGTGCGGCTTCATGCAACAGCTTGATTTTCGTTGCCGCGCTTGAAAATTCCATGCGTTCCGCCGTGAACGTGATTTCCGCGCCCGTCTTTAGCCGGAATTCCTGTGAAAGCTGCAATGCGAACGGTTCCACAATACTTTCATAGAACGCGCTGAATTCGTTTTCCGTATAGGTTCCGTTTATGATGGACGCGCCCACGCCCAAATAGTCGTATATCTGCCTGTTGACGGCTTCAACCTGTTCTTTGGGCACGTTATAGGGGGTCACGCCCACGGGCACAAAGTCAAACCTTTGGTCAGTCGCCGCAATGCCGCCATTGTTCGCCGGGTTGAAGTAGTCGGAAACGAACTGTTCCTTTTCCGCTTTCACCTGCGCCGGATTGACAAGGGAAGTGAATTTCAGCACGCCCCGGATGGACGTTCCGTTTTTCACGCTTGCGGATATGCCTTGATTCAGCGTGTCCGCCGTGTCCAGCAGGGAATACAACGGCGCGTTGCTGTCCCCCAACAGGTCATTGGTCAGGAAATGCCGCCGCAGGTGGATGATGTCACTATAGGGGAAAGTCACCTGGCGCCCGTCAGGGAAGTTGCATTCAAGGTATAACGCGCCGTCGCTGCCGGGTCTGAACTCCACGCTTGCGGGGTTAAGGGGGTAGATTGAAGCGACACCCTTTTCAGCTTTGTCAGAATTCTGGTAAAGCTGGGAATTGCGCTGCAACAGCATGAATGCGTTGTTATGGGTGAAGTAGGCCGCTGCCGTCTTATACAGCAGGTCATAGCCGGACATATAGGCGTTAGGGGCTTGCGTCAGCAGGGTTTCAAGGCCGCTGTCCGCGCTGTGCGCCTGTAGCTTTGCCGTGTGCCGTGCGATTGCGTCAACCGCCGCCCGGAACGCCGCTGAATTGTAGCCCGTGCCGGAAAAGCTGTTGAACGTGTTATTGATCTCTATGAACGCCTGCGGTTTCGCCTGTCTGCCGAACAGCCTTGCAAGTATGCTCATTGGTTCCGCTCCTTTCTCAAAATCGTTTTTGCCCTTTGGGGGAAAAGTGATCTCCGCCGCCGGTCATTTGGGCTTGCGTTTTTTCTCGCTTGCCGGGGGGTATGACGATGAATGACGACCATTTACAAACTTCTTTACGTGGGACAGCTTTTTTTGACTTTTGAAAGTCTTGTATATCATCGTCATTGGTCGTCATATCCCTTGCCCCGCAAGGCTTTTACCCGGTCAGCGGCGGACTGTCCCACGGTGTAGGTTCGTTGACTTCCACGAATTCCGACACCACGCGCAAGCCGTATACAATCGCGCCCGTCATGGTTTTTCGCGTGTCATAGCCCGCCATAGCAAGCCCCTGTTTGAAGTCCGCAAGGCTCCGCCTGTAGTCGCCTGTTGCGTCGCAATACGCCTTATAGCGCGTGTACAGTTCGCCGGATTTCTGGGTATAGCGCGGGTCAATCTCGCAACACTCCGCAAGGAAGTTTTCAAGCCAGTCATTGTTAGCCCTGTACTGTTCAATCGCCCGCTTGACGCAATCCGGCATTTCAATGTTGTAGTCATTGGCAATGAACCGCTGCGCGCCCTGTATAATCCACATCAGCACAGCGCCGCCGCAATGGTCAAACAGGTAGTCCGCATAATTCTTGATTTCGCCCTTCATGCCCCTGAAATTAGCCTTGAAGGGAACCGCTACGATTCTGTCCCACGTCCCTTTATCGTTGGTTCCGATTTTGGGCAGGTGATTTGTGTACAGAATCACGGTATGGGACGGAATGAACGTGAACGGGTCTTTGTATTTCTTCTCCGCTAAAATCGGGTCAGTAGAACACAGCTTTTTCACGATAGCGGTATCAAGGCGCATACCCTCTTCAAGTTCGGCTGCAATGATTAACCGCTTGCCGCGCAGTTCCGCGTATTCCGGCGATTTGTTCTTTCTGCAATTCGCGGTCAGCGTTTCAGCGGACAGCGCCCCGGAATAATCGCCCAACACACGCGCCAGCAGGTTAAACAGGGTAGATTTCCCGTTGCCGCCCTCGCCATAGGCGATTATCAGGTTTTCACGCAACACGCGCCCCACGGCGCACATTCCGGCAACTTCCTGCAAGTATCTTTCAAGCGATTTGTCGCCCACGGTCACGCGCTCCATGAACGCCGCGAATATGTCAGCGTTCGCCGTGTCCGGCGCAACGGTCGTGATCTTTGTGCAGTAATTGGCGGGGTTGTGGGGCTTTATCTCGCCCGTGCGCAAGTCAACTGTGCCGCCGGGTGTATTCAGCAGATAGCCGTCTGCGTCAAGCTGGGCAACTTCTATTTCAACTTTAGGCCGGGTTTCCGTCAGGGTCGCTTTCACCTTGTCTGACTTGCGCCGCCCCAACACGTATTTGCGGTAATTTTCCTGCAATGCAAGGGCGTCTTTTGCCGCGTCTATTTCGTCCTCGTCGCCCCGCTCAACAGCAGCGTTCAAAACGTCCTGCGCACGGCGGACGCGCCAGCGGGCTTCTTCAAGCTGCCTGTCCGTCAATTCCTGTGAAAGCCCCTGCGCCTTGATTTCACTTTCCTGCCAAACCTGCCCGTTGTAGACAACGAACTTTGTTGCAGGGGTATACTTCACCCGGTCGCCGTAAAGCTTTGTGAAGATAGTTGCCTGCCCCACGTCGGTATAGTCCAAGGGTTCATAGGTTTCTGCAAAGTCCTGCGCCGCGTATTCTGCCGGGGTCAGATAGTCCGGGTTTGTCGCTATGCTGCGCTGATAGTAGGCGCAGGCATCGCGCCAGATTTTGGATATTTCATCGTCGGGTTTCAGTTCCTCGCATTGCGCCACGCGCTGCATAAAGGCTTCATGCGCCTGTTCCGTAATGCCGTATTTGGTCAGCACGGTAGAAGCGAACTTCACAAGGGTTGCGTGCCGCTGCCCGGTCGGGATGGTCTGCCCAAACTTTGCGCCGTCAGCTTTTACCGCCGCCTTTTTGCCCTTGCCAGCGTTCGGCGCTGTCTGGGGCTGTTCGTCCTTGTCGGGCATCTGATACCTGCCTGCAAGCGCCAGCAGGTCAGCTTTCCGGCAAACGGCTTCATAGTCGGTAAACCCTTCTATCATGCCCTTGTCGGTTCCGAAATACATCCTGTCCGCGTTTGCCGTCCCATAGTCAGATTGCGGGGACAGGGCGATTAACGCGCCCTGTATCGCGTCACGTTCGGCGCGGTCGGTGACAGCTTCATCACACACGACGGCGAACCGGAAACGTTTCTGCGCCGCCGTGCTGTGAAAGCTTTCATACATGAACACGGGTTTCAGGTTGAACTCCGCCAGCAGTTCCGCGATATGCTCCGGGGTTTCCTGCGGGGCATCCTCTTTTTCATTGTCTATATCGGACATGAAAAGGGTCTGCTGGGTAAAATCGCTGTCCGCCGTGCCTTTGTAGCCCTTTGCCTTTGTCGCTTCTGAAAAGGGGGTAACGCCGGGCTGTACCGTCCGCCCCGCAAGCAGGCAGGCCGCAATCTGATTGACGGTCATTTCCTTTATACTTGCCGATTTGGCGAACCTGCACTTGATAGCGCCGATTTCTGCCTTTGTGGGCTTCACCCTGTATTTCGCGCTGTCAACGTGCAGCAACATACTTTGCTCCCCCTTCCTTCAAGTATTCCGCGAAAACATCGCGGACGATATAAACGCGGTTTCCAACTTGTATAACAGGAAACGCGCCGCGCTTCACAAGGGAACGGATAGCAAATTCCGGGAACTGGAATTCCTTTGCCGTTTCCTTGATGGTCATTGCGGGTTTCTTCTCCACGGTCGTTCCCTCCGTCTGCTTCATTTGAATTGCGCCCGTAAATCTGAACACAATTCATCTGTGATTATACTACCACAAGCCAAATGAAGTGTCAAGTGAATAAATAAATTTAATTCAGGTGAAATAGCCTATTGCAATCTCAATTCGATTGTGGTATACTATCGTCAAGAATCTTGAAGGGGGTTACGGTATCTTATGGCAACGTTTGGTGAAAAGCTGAAAAACGCCCGTCTGAACAAAGGTTTGAAACAGTCGGACGTTGCGGAAAAGTTGAATTGTGCGCCTACTTCCTTGACGAACTGGGAAAATGACAAAGTTCAGCCGTCTTTGGACGTACTTTCAAAGCTGTGTGAAGTCTATGAGATTTCCCCGCTTTCCCTGTTGGACAGGCGGTTTGAGTACAGCGACATTGTAGCCATAGCAAGAAAGCCCGTTCCTGAACGGACGTATGAAGAACAGATTGCCTTGAATTTCTCCGAACCGATTCTTGACAGATTGCTTGCCAGCGAATTGCAGCGCAGGGAAACACAGCGGATTGAAGAAACGGCGGCTTTTCTCCGGGAATACGATTTGTTGAACCGTTTCGGCGGCTCCATGAACAAAGCGCAGATTGAAGCGGTCAGGGCTGAATATGACAGCAACGGGGCGGACGCGGACGTGCTGTTTGCGTTCCACCTGTTGACGGCGGGCGGGAAAGCCGCTTTCCTGTCCGTGCTGTCAGGGCTTCTTTCCGATATTGATAACTTGCAGGTGCTTACGGATAAGATGGACAAAGCGCAGGCGAATATCATTGAACGGCTTGCCGCACAGCGGGCAGAGATAAAGAAGGGGTGACACGATGGCAAGTATCAGGAAACGCGGGGAAACGTTCACCATTACCGCCTATATGGGGTATGATGAACAGGGCAAGCAGCGCAAGAAAACAACGACGTTTCGCCCGCCGGACGGGGTGACAGCGGGCAAGGCTGAAAAGCTTGCAAAGGCGTTCGCTGCAACGTGGGAAGAAAAAATCAGGGGCTATGTTGCCCTTGATGAAAACAGGACGTTTTCAGAATTGGCAGAATGGTATTATTCCACGGTCGCCCCGCAAACGCTCAAGCCTAACGTGCTTGTCAATTACCGCAAGGGCATATATGACCACATTGTGCCTGTGATCGGGCGGGAAAAGCTGAAAAACATCACGCCGCCGATGTTGGACAGCCTGTTTGCAGAATTGCAGCACAGCGGGAACATGGAACAGCATTTCCGGCTGAAAGACAAGGCGATGTTTGACGGAATGAAGCGTCAGGAATTGGCGGATAAGGCCGGTATTGAGAAAACCACGCTTTACACCATGCTGGGCGGCGGGACGGTATCACGGGCAACGGCTGAAAAGGTCGCCGCCGCGCTGGGCTTGAAGATTGACAAGGTATTTGACGACGTTACAGAAAAGCGCGGTCTGTCCGGGGCTTCAACAAACAAGCTGAAACTGAACCTGTCCGCGATATTCACGGCGGCGGTAAAAAAGGAAATCATGCGCCGTAATCCCTGCAAGCTTGTAACGCCGCCTAAAGTGGACACAGCGCCCGCCGCGTATCTGAATGAACAGCAATGCCACGAACTGTTAGACTTGCTTTCACAACAGCCGGACTTTCAGTTTGAAGTCATTATCAACCTGTTCATTGCGTCAGGCATCCGCGCCGGGGAACTGTCCGCGCTGTACTGGGAAGATATAAACCTTGAAACGGGTATGATGTTCATACGGCACACGCTTGTAAAGGTAGGGGCTGAGTACGTCAGACAGGAACCGAAAACCATAGATAGCACACGCCGTATCATTCTGCCTGAATATATCATAGGGCTGTTGAAGAAACACAGGACGGCGCAAGCGGAACAGCGGCTAAAGCTGGGGAACGCATGGAAAGACAAAAACCTTGTCTTTACGAATCAGTCCGGCGGCTTCTATCTGGGAACCAACATGAACAACAAATTGAAGCGTATCATAGCCGGAACGGACTTGCCGCAAGATTTACACCTGCACAGTATGCGCCACACACACGCAAGCCTGCTGATTAACTCCGACGTTGCCGCAAGGGTCATTGCGGACAGGTTAGGACACAGCACAACGAAAACCACACTTGACACCTATTCGCACGTATTCGCGGAAAGTGAAGCGCGGGCAATGCAGGCGGTAGATATGGCGCTGTTCAGGCGGACAAAGTGAAAATGAGCATAAAAAAGAACCGCTCCGGGCGGTTAAAATTTGTCGCTTATTTGTCGCTTAAAGATACCAAAAGTCGCTTGAAAATCCTTCAAGACACCACATTTCAGCGGTCGGCAAACCGCACAAAACCCTTTATTTCTGGGCATTTCTGAACAATCCCATACGATACTAAATTCTGCATATACTCCGAAAAGGAAAACATCTGGACCTTCGACAGCAAGGGCGAACTGCTCATTACCATCATGTCCTCGCTGGCACAGGAGGAAAGCCGCTCCATCAGTGAAAACTGCACCTGGGGTCAGCGTAAGCGCATGGCAGACGGCAAGGTTTCGGTTCCCTTCAGCCGCTTCCTGGGCTACGATCGCGGGGAGAACGGTGAGCTGGTGGTGAATCCGGAGTAGGCAGAGATCGTTAAGCGCATCTACACTGAGTTTCTGCAGGGGGCCACGCCCCACACCATTGCGGCAGGCCTGACGGCTGACAGCATCCGGTCTCCCGGCGGCAAGGACAGGTGGAACCCCAAGACGGTGCAGAGCATTCTCCAGAATGAGAAGTACAAGGGTGACGCGCTCCTGCAGAAGTGCTTTACCGAGGACTTTCTCACGAAAAAGCAGGTGAAGAATCAGGGGCAGGTGCCGCAGTATTATGTGACCGGCGACCATGAAGCCATCATCCCGGAGGATGTATTCGATATGGTGTAGCGGGAGATTTCGATGCGGAAGCCCGGCCCCAACCGGCACAGCGGCGTCCGGGTTTTCTCCAGCACCATTTACTGCGGGGAATGCGGCGGCATGTACGGCTCCAAGGTGTGGCATTCCAATGACAAGTATCGCCGGGTAGTCTGGCGATGCAACAGGAAATACGATGGCGATCAGCCCTGCGGCACACCCCATTTCGATGAGGAAACGCTGAAGCAGCTGTTCCTCTCCGCGCTGAACAAGCTGGTCGGGAAGCGCAACGAGATCAGGGACAGCTTTGACGCCATTCACAGCACGGTGTTCGACACGGATGCGCTGGAAGCAGAGCTGGCGCAGGTCGAAGCAGAGATGAGTATCGCCGCAGAACAGGTCGCCCGAAGCATCCGCGAGAACGCTATGGTCGCGCTTGACCAGTCTGCCTACCGGGCAAGGCACGATGCCCTCTGCGACCGCTACGAAAGCCTCAAGGCACGCTGCGAAGAGCTGAAGGAGACCATCTCCGACAAGCAGACCCGGCTGGCTGCCATTGATGATTTTCTGAGAACGCTCATGAAGCAGGAGGCGCTTCCCACAACCTTCGACCCGATGACCTACCATATCCTTGTCGAACGGATGACGGTCTACAGCAAGGCCAGGGTGATGGTTCGGTTCAAGAACGGTATGGAAATTCAGGCCTGACACTTCGGCTCCCGTGCAAAAGCGGGAGCTTTTCTTTGTTCCCCCAAAAAACAAAAAAAGGCGCAGCGCAGCGTACATCTGCTACCAGTTTCCGAAACTGCTACCAATTCTGCTACCAATTTTCTATCCGCATATTGCTTGTATTCAACACGCCACCTTGATTTCATAACAGGAATAGGTGGCGTCCTTGATCTGATCCGCAATGGGCGCAAACACAAGGTCAGCCATCAGTTCCACAACGTCGCGGGGCGTCCAGTGCTCACCGGCTTCCTCATTGTTGGCCTCGTTGAAGCGGCGCACAAGCTCCTCGAAGATGGTGCCCATAGCATGGTTGTCCAGACCGGGGAGATTGCCGCACGGCTTCGGGCTGAGGTTAATGTCCTTGCTGATAAACTTCTGGATGACCGCGCCGAGAATGTCGGCTTCGATCATGGTGTCGATCTGGTTTCGGAACTTGAACTTGTCCAAAATTTCCTGCACATTCGGAGAGAAACCATCAAGGTATGCCTCGAAGTCTACCTTCAACTTCTGTGCCGTCGGACGGCTGGTCAGATCGCGCAGGCAGAAAGGAGAAGAATTGCAGAAAGCCTGACCGGCAACATTGCAAAGCGCACCCCACTGGTTGGTAATCCCCGCAGTATCCAGCGTCTTTTTCATTTCGAGCACCTGCAGCTTGGTGTCTTCCAGCACAGCATCCAGACGGCGGATAACAGTCATAGGAAGAATAACATCGCGGTACTTACCGCGCACATAAACATCGCGCAAGCAATCATCGGCGATACCCCAGATAAAGTTTGCAATCGTGTTGAGCATACGAGCGTCCATCGGTTTGGCCTCCTGAATCTCCGTTATGCGTTAATCCTCGTCATCGACAAATTCCATGATATCCCCAATATTGCAGTCGAGAGCTTTGCAAATCTTGGCAAGCACTGTCGTGGTGACGGCTTCACCTTTGCCCATCTTGATGATGACGCCTGAGCTGATGCCTGCGGCGAGCTGCAGGTCCTTCTTGCGCATCCCTTTGTCGATGAGCAGTTTCCAAAGCTTATTGTAACTTGTTGCCATCAAGGTTCACCTTCCTGCTGTCGAGCGGTATCACCATCATTATACGATATATGTTGCATCTTTGCAATCGACAGACATACGAAAAGAAGAATTACTCTTGCTTTTATGTGAATAAAGCGATGCATAGAGATGGCGGGTAAAGGCAGAAATGGAAAACGCGAAACAGCATGAACTGCTCGCGTCTTTCCGTGATGGGTGTTTGAAATATGATCATTTTGATATGCGCTGAGGTCATGACCTGTTACGCAATCATCTCAAAGAACCTCAGTGCATCTTCAATCGCCTTTTCCTTATCCGGCGGGCAGATCAGCATCTTTGCGCTCTCGGACTTCGCTTTGTTGTAGCATTCGC
>ERZ780070.651-NODE-651-length-14364-cov-4.094835_pt1 | contig 14364 bp, 8 predicted proteins | sample MGYA00511577_ERZ780070 | MGnify/ENA primary metagenome ERZ780070 (study PRJEB29588, sample SAMEA2162530) | human gut metagenome | biome: human gut; feature: human-associated habitat; material: faeces | place: Denmark | collected 2008/2010 ...
AATTTAAAAAAGACTGTAGGATGAAAGGTAAATCTGTTTGGAGCACTATTTTGAAAGTGGTGATTGCAGTAGCTACGGCTATTGCGGGTGTAGTAGGAATCAGCTCGTGCATAGGGGGATGAGAGTGATTAATCTGATTGTTGTCCACTGTTCCGCCACAAAGGCGGACAGGGACTTTACCGAACAGGATTTGGAGGTGTGCCACCGCAGGCGTGGAATGAACGGACCCGGATATCATTTTTATATCCGCAAGAACGGGGATATAAAAACAACCCGTCCCATAGAGAAAATAGGGGCGCATGCGCGTGGACATAATGCGCAGAGTATCGGGATATGCTATGAGGGGGGAATCAGTGAGCGGGGCAGGCTGGCGGATACGCGGACGGTGTGGCAGAAACATTCGTTGCGTGTACTGGTCAGGGCGTTGCTGGTGGATTATCCCGGTTGCAAGGTTTGCGGTCATCGGGATTTAAGTCCGGATTTGAACGGAAATGGCGAGATAGAGCCTGAGGAATGGGTGAAACAGTGCCCCTGTTTTGATGTTTCGAAAGAAAAATATAGTAAATAATATTTATATATTAAAACGTAATAAGACTAATTCTCTTTCTAATGTGTTAATATTTTAACAAATTCAGAAGAGAATTAGTCTTATGGTATTATGTAATTACTTTTGAAATTACTTTTTATTTACATTTTCAGTGCCATATCCATAGCCGTAACCGTATTTTTTACCGTATCCGTAATACTTGCCATACTTGCCGTATCCATAGTAATATCCGTACTTCTTTTTCTTCATGTCCAGTCCGTTGATAAGGGTACATAGGTTGGGCAGTTTTTTCTGTTCGCTCAGTTCGTTGATTAAAGTATAATCTGCCTTGTGGGTGTAGTCTGCCCGGCACACATAGATGCTGGCGTTGGCTACGCGCGAAATCAGCAGGGTATCGGTCACCATGCCGATGGGGGCGGTATCCAGAATGATATAGTCAAAATGCTTTTTCAGTATGTCGATAGCCTGAGGCAAAGATTCACGTGCCACCAGTTCGGTCGGGTTGGGAGGAATAGGCCCTCCGGGCAGAATGGACAAGTTGGCATTGATGCGTGAAACTTGTACCAGCGACATCAGGTCGGTATGTTCCGGATTGGCGAGGAACTGGCTGATGCCTTGTTCCCTGTGTGATAAGTTGAAAGCTTTGTTCAGGCTCGGCTTGCGGATGTCAAGCCCCACGATCACGATTTTCTTTCCTAATAAAGCCAGACTGACAGCCAGATTGGAAGCGATAAAGGTTTTGCCTTCTCCTGTGGTGGTGGAGGTAACCAATATGACTTTCTCGTCGCTCCTCATCATATAAAGTACATTGGTGCGTACATTACGGAAGGTTTCGGCCATCAGGTCGTTTTGGTTTTCGTGTACTACAATGCTTTCTTCTTTTCCTTTATCTTCCGACAGGGGTACATCGCCCACAATGGGAAGGGAGGTGATTTTTTCCACATCGGCGCGGCCCTCTATCTTGTATTTTAAGAGTTCGATGATATAGATGACAACTACCGGCAGGGCGATTCCCAGAATCAGTGCTACCAGATAAATCATCTTTCCTTTGGGAGATACGGGGATGGCGTCTGCCAGTGCTTCGTCCACCATGCGGGCGTTGTTGGCGGTAGATGCCAGAGTGATGGCGTTTTCTTCACGCTTTTGCAGCAGCATCAGGTAAAGGCCGGCTTTGATTTCCTGCTGGCGCGAGATGCTGACCAGCTGGCGTTCCTGTCCCGGAGCATTGGTGATGCGTCCGGCGTATTTGCCTGCCTGACGTTCCAGATCCGCTTGGGTGATGGCCAAACCTCTTTGTACGCTGTTGATGGTGGTCAGCACATTGCTGCGCATGGCGCGGATGCTGGCATCCAGATTGACTACCACCGGGTTGTTTTCCTGGGAGGAACGGAGCAGGCGCTTGCGTTCCAGCAGCATCTCGTTGTAGCGGTTGATCAGCTCGGCAAGACCGGTATCTGTCAGGCCCACATTGACCGGAAGTACTTCGTAGGCATGATCCGGATTGTTGGCATAGCCGGCCAGGAATTGTACCAGCCGGAGCTGGGTGCTGTTTTCGGCACGTTTCTTTTCGTATTCCGAGTTTTCACTCAATGCCAGTTGGGCGTCGCTTTTCAAGTCGGTGAGCCCGGCATCGCGCTTGAAGGTTTCCAGTTCCTGTTCCGTGGTTCCCAATTCGCCGTTGATGATTTTGATACGTTCATCAATAAATTCCGCGGTTTTGGTAGCCACTTCGTTTTTGTCATCGTTGGCATCCCGGTTGTAGACTTCCACCAGCTTGTTGATGAAATCCATGCCGCGCTGCGTATGCGTGCTCTTGACAGAGATCTGTGCGATAGTGGTGGATTTGGAAGTAGGCTCTATGCTCAATGCTCCCCGGTAAGTGTTTGCCACACTGCGGGGGGAAGAAACCGTAGCCATGATTTCCTGCGTGCTTTGGACGGTTGCGGAGTCTTTAGGGGTAAAGCTGAACGTGCCCGACGGGGTGGTCAGCAAGGCGGGCAGCTTGTCGAACTGCTTGTTGTATTCCTCTTCTCCTATCCGGAGTTTCACATTCAGCTTGTTGCCCGGCTGCAAGGTCAGGTGAAGACGCGCGGGGGCGGGCAGTTTCTGGGCTTCTTCGGGGGTAATCCATACTTTCACAGGGGAACTTTTGTAAAGTTCGATGTCATGGAAACTGCTCTTTGTGGCATAGCTGATGTAAAGATCCAGCTCTTCCACCACTTTTTTGATAAGCGTGCGTGATTGCAGGATTTCCACTTCATTGTCAAAGTTATTGATGGAGGAGTAGAAGCCCAGGTCTTCCAGGTCGGCCATGCCGCTGCTTGCTTTGCTGTTCTTGTCATTGTCCTTGATGATGACGGATGCCGAGATGTTGTACACCGGCGGGGTGTAACGTAAATAAAGCCAGGCTCCTGCTATGCACAGCAGGGTGCATGCCACGAACCAGGGCCAATGGATGGCGTATTTGAAAAGAATCGCTTTGAAATCGGTCTTTTCTTCTTTTTCTTCCAGATAAAGGTCGTCGTATAAGTCTTCTTTCATAATTCTGTTTATTTGGCAATGGTTACTATCAGGCTGGCCAGTGCGACCAGAGTTCCTACTACCGAGAACCAGATGGTGGTGCTGTTGCTGATACTTGCGTTCTTGGCTTTGGTCTTATTGGGGGTGACATACACCACATCGTTCTGCTGGAGGTAGTAGTAAGGAGATACGATGATGTCGGCATCGTTCAGGTTCAGCGGAATCACCTGGCGGTTGCCTTGCGCATCTTCACGGATCAGTTTCACTTTGTCGCGTTGTCCGTATACGGTCATGTCTCCCGCCATGGCGAGCGCTTCCATGATGTTTACTTTTTCATTGGTGATGGTGAATGTGCCGGGGTGTGCTACTTCTCCCATCACGGAGATTTTGTAGTTTGCCATGCGTACATTCACAATGGGGTTTTCCTTGATATAGGTTTTCAGTTTTTCCTTTATCATGTTTTCCGCCTGGCTTTTGGTGAGACCGCCGATGTGCAGTGTGCCCAAGACCGGGAAATCAATGTTCCCGTTATTGTCTACCAGATATTGTTGCAGGGATGGTTGGCTGGTAAGGCTTTTGCTGTTTGCCGTGATGGGGGTGGCTACCGTCAGGTTAAAAGGAATGGCGGCATCGGGATCACTGGTGTTCACCGTGATGGTCAGCAAATCTTTAGGCATGATGTGTGCATCATACAGGGGTGTTTGGACATTTGCCATGTTCAGGTACTCGGACCCTTGCAGGTAGGGTACCTTTTTGTAGGCGCTGCAACTGCATAGCAGCAGGGAAGCCAGCGCGAATAGGGTAAATTTCAATCTTCTCATTTTTTGGCTCTCTGTTATTTAAAAAATTTCAGTTTTCAGGTCTTGTTCTAATAAGCTTGCTTGTCTTTGTGCAGCACGTTTGCCACGGTTTTGTACATAATATAAAGGTCGAGCAGGAAAGACCAGTGTTCCATATACCATATATCGGCTTTCACACGTCCTTCCATGTCTTCCAGTTCGCGGGTTTCGCCACGGAAACCGGTCACCTGCGCCCATCCCGTGATACCGGGCTTGATGAAATGGCGGACCATGTATTTATTGATTATCTTGGAATATTCTTCCGTGTGTTTCAACATGTGGGGGCGTGGCCCTACAATGGACATATCTCCCAGCAATACATTGATGAATTGCGGAAGTTCGTCAATATTGGTCCGGCGCATGAAATCGCCGAATTTGGTTTTCCTGGGATCGTTGAGGGTGGCCTGTAAGGTGTCCGATTCCTTGTTTACTTTCATGGAACGGAATTTATAACACCAGAATTCCTTGTTGTTCAATCCGTTACGTTTCTGACGGAAGAATATGGGACCCGAAGAAGTGATTTTGATGGTCACTCCTACAATAAGGAATATAATGGGGAATAATGTGCATAAAAAGAGCAGCGAGAAGATTACATCGAATATGCGTTTTATCAGCCTGTTCTCTATTTTTCCCAAGGGTTCCTTGCGGATGCTGAGGATGGGTACGCTGCCTATCATTTCAAAGTGCATGCGGTGACGCAGGTAGTTGCGCACATTGGGCACGCTGTAGAAATGTATCAGGTTGTTCTCGCAATAGTTGATGACCGGCACGATCTGTTCGCTCAATGCCGAGGGCAGGCAGCAGTAAAGCTGGTTCACCTTGTGCTGTGCCAGGTAGTCAATGGCTTGCTCCGGTTTTCCCAGATAGGTACAGCTGGCGGGGAACTTGGCATTGGGGGTGGTGTCGAAGTAGCCCAGTACCCGGTAGCCGGTAGTGGCATCGGAGGTCATTTCATGGTACAGCTCGGCTATATTTTCGGTGCTTCCCAAATAGAGGACCGTACGGAAATTCCCTCCATGGCTTCTGTATAGCTGTATGCAGAAACGGAAAAGCAGGCGATAGACAGTGATACAGAGGATGAGCAGAATGAAATAATAGATAAAAAAGCGTTTGGAATATATCTCAAGTTCGGATAATACCATCAGTCCGGTCGATAAAAAAGAGAAATAGAACACGTTGCGGAGTACCCGGAATACAATTTGGTCGGCACGGGCTCCCCGACGATGCAGTATGACACCTCCTGAAATAGTGCATGCAAAATAACATACGCTGAACAGAGTTAGAATTTGGGGTAAAGTGCCGCTACAGGCTCTTTCCCCAAACAACTCGTTCCATATTGAATTAAATGAGATGAAAAGTACATTCAGAATGACTAAATCTCCTAGAATGACTGCTAATTTAAGTACTTTGTTAAATCTCTGGACTTGTATCATAGGTAAAACTTTTTATATGTCAGATCTATATGATGTTTTTTTTAACTATGTTTCAACTATGTCGCTTTTTTTCTTTTTTCTGCTCTTCTGTTACTTTGTAAGTAACAGAAAATTTATCAATAAACATATTGTATAATTTATATCTCACTATTTTATAGCGGATAAGATATAATATTCTGAAATATAATATTTTAATGCATTGCGTTGACTGTGTAAAACGTGATGTGTGTTACTATATTTTCTCTTTTTTATATAATTAAAAATGTTCTTTTTATTATTACTTTTTATCTATTAGACCGTCTTTTTTATTAATTTTAAAAAAAAGAAGCGGGTTGTTTCTTGTTTGCTATCGATTTATTGTCTATTTTTGCTGCCGAATAAATTCTGTTACTTACAAAGTAACGGAATTTAAATAGCTTGATAATCAACTTTTTATCTATTCATGCCCTTTTCTTTCCATTTTTTGAAACGTATAGAATTATTGCATCATTAGCTTTTTTTATCTCTTCATATTTGAAGTTTTTCAAATATGTTTCTGTAACTTTCACTGACGAATGTCCAAAAGCCTCACAGATTAGTTGTTCAGAGAAATTACAATATTTGGCAAGGGTGGCCCAGGTATGGCGCGTGGTGTATGAACTGACCTTGGTTATCACTCCACATCGTCTTGCCAGTCTGCCCAGATTATAATTCATGATCCGTAGCGCCTGCTGATACTCTATATACAGCTCTTCTCCGGTTTTGGTGCCGCTCAGGATAGGGAAAAGATAGGGAGAGTTGCAGTCGGTATTCTGATATTGTCTGATCAGTTCCATTGCTGTTGGCGGAATATCCACTATCATTTGGCCGCCCGTTTTATGCCGGCGGTAAGAAAGTGTGTTACCTTTCAAGTCACTTTTGTGAAGAAAGGCCAGATCAACAAAAGGCATCCCGCGCAGTTGGAACATCAGGTTTGCCCAAACCCTGCATCGTACCAGGTCTTCCGGTAGTCTTTTCAGAGGAACTTCGTTCAGCAGCTTGTTTATCTCCTCCACTTCCAGCGCACGCTTGACATCGTTTTTCACTCCGGTATAGACGTGATTGAACAGGCGGGAGTTGCCGGTGGTTATTTTCTGGTCCACCGCTTTGTTGTAGGCGCCGCGCAGTGTCCGCATATAGGTGGAAACGGTGTTCCAGCTCAGCTGCTTGTCGCGCAGGTGGGTCTCAAATTCTTTCAGTGTGGCCCTGTTGAGCTGGTGGAAGTAAACAATCTTGCATCCGCAGAATTCGCAGAAAGCGTTCAAGGTACTTTGGTAGACGTGTGCCGTGCCATAACGTTTCTCGTCTTTCAGCTCTTCAATCGTTTTGTTCATAAACTCGTTGAATTTTTTTTTATTTCTCATAAGGTTCCGTATTATAGATTTTACATAAAAAGTAATTTTCATTACGGAATCGAATATAGACTGAAATGTTCAAAACAGAAAGATTATTTATCTAATTCTGCATCATTTATACGTATTATCCAGCCGTTTACTTGCATTTGTAAACATATGTAAGGTTTCTGCGGATCCTCTGTCGGGCTCAGGAAAAATATCAGGTTATAGCGGTCTTGCCTGTCAAGATATTCTTGTGGAGGCATGTAGGTTGTTTCGACATTACGCGACAGAAGCAGATAGGGTGTCAGCGGAATATCGAAAATCTCTTTTCCACTAGGTTGATAGATTAACCGTAGGCGGGTGTCGTCATTCTCCATCAATCTCAATGTATTCATTCCGGCATGTACTACCTGTATGTCTTCCAAGTTGGCGCTTTCCTGCATGAAGGGAAGATAGCAGGTGAAAACGGAGTCTGTCGGAGTGTTCCGGTGATCCATGCATCCGTTGCGGGCTGTCAGCTCCAGACGGAAATCATCTGTATCCAGAGGGGCGGCCGACTGGCTTTGCAATATGCAGCTCAGAATATTCGTGTTTTTAGTAAGAGAGAGAGCCAAAACCTGATATTCGCCGCTGATATGCACGTTGTCCAGCCGCCCGTGGAATAGAGATGAAAGTTTTTCGGATTGTTCTCCCGCCTCATTGCGTAACAGTGTCAGTGAGGTGGGAGTATGCCGGTAAAGTGAGTCTGCCAATCCTGCCCAGACCAAAAAGGTGTAATCTCCCTGAGGCAGGGAGGGGACTTGGATTGTACATTCATTTTGATGGAATGTAAGACTGTCTACTTCCTCCCGGACTATATAGTTCCCTTCCTGGTCGAGAATAAATAGCGTGACATCTTTTACCTGAGTGGTCACGGCATCTACATTCAGCATGTTATAGGTATAGGATAACTTTAACCAACAGCCTGTGGGGCAATCGGATCGGTCATCGTCTACCCAGGAACATGCACTACAGAAAAGAGTACATAGGGCGAAGAGGATAGTAGCAGTTTTACTCATTGTTTTTCTATTTTGAGACTGTTTTATTCAAGGTCGGCATCTTGGTCACGGACAATCCATGGATATACTCCGAATTCTACGTCCAGGAATGCTTTGTTTTCATCCGGATCGGGTTTGGTGTCCGGAGTGCCGGGACCCAGGTTCTTGATGCTGGTGATGTTGACAGAGTAGATGTTGTTACGTACAATACCGAACTCCATGACGCCCATGACGGTGGGGTTGTTGTCAAGATGTTTGATCCAGTAATTGTAGAAGGTAGAGAAATTGCCTCCGTTCTTGGTGAAACGGGTAATCTGCTTGGCAGCCAGTTCTGCATCACTGGATTCTTCTGTCAAACCATCAATATTGGCATCGCCATATTTGCCTACAGCTGCCAGTGTGGTGTAGAACTTATAGTTGAAATAATACAGTGTGTTGAATACAAGCGGGTCTTCTACCGGATTACCGTTGTTACCGATGGTCTGTGAAGCTTCGGGGGTAAATGTACCTTTCAGCATGATACCGGTGGTGTATACTGTGTTCTGTGCCGGACGGAACATACAGTTTTCAAGACAGTACATGGAAACGTACTTTCCTGCATCGGCCAGGCCCGACCAGTTGCTGTCTGTCTGTTTTGACAGGTGGTTGGTGTAGAATGAACCGCCTGTGAAATTGGTAGTGGCTCCAGCTACGGTCTTGTCGAAGAAATAGGGGTCGATAAGGTAACCGTTGTTGTCGGCGATGTTACCGAAGTTTCCTGCTTCCACGCTGTAAGATGACGGAGCTGACGGAGTCTCAGGGGCGTTATCCAGTGTAGCGACATGACGGAAGGTGTAGAACTTGTTTGCCAGGTTGATGAATTTGTAGTTGTTCAGACGGACTGTGGCGTAAGTCACTCCGGCAGAATTCTTCAACGTGTAGATTTCCTTGCTGTCATTTCTGACCATCAGTTTGGCAACGGCACGTTCCAGATTGATTCTGACGTGTGCTTTGGTGTCGCTTTCTTCGGGAGACTCTACGGTGATGTTCATATTGGCCGAGCCGCGGTTGGACATGATGAAACCGCTTCCGGGTACGCTGGTTATCATGCCGTTTCCATAGGTGGAGGCGTCAATCTGTCCCAATAATGTGGATTCCTGACCTATTTCGAAGGTCTGTGAACCGTTGGCTACGGCAAGGATGTCATAGTTGCCCGGTTTTACTGTGATTTCCTTGTTGCAAGGATAGACAATGGTTTGTCCTTCTTTGCTGCTCTCTCCGCTGGAAGTGCCTGCGCCCAGATCGCTTTGGGCTACATTGATGGTAGTAACCAGATTCTTGCTGGAAGAGTCAAACAGATAGAGGGTTACATTGCTCACCTTGTATTCTTCGGCGGTACCGTCTTCGTAAACTCCGGAGTCTTCGGCGGAAGCGGCACGGCTGCCGTTGGAAGAGTTGGGAACTAGAAATGAAATCTCCATGTTTCCTCCTCTGGCTCCGGTAGCCGGATTGTCTCCGTTTCCTGAGGGAACATCTGAATCATTGATACATCCTGTCATTGCAGCTGCAAGAGTGAAGGATAATAATAATTTTTTGTTCATAATGTAAAAATGTTTTAGTTAAAAATGTGATTAGTAAATCTCATGTAATATCTTCAGGTTTTCACTTGCTTGGGGCAGTCCTGCTTCTTCCGCTTTGCGCAGCAGGTTCTCCGCTTCGGTATAATTCCCGTTCAGCATTTGCATGATACCTTGTAAAAGGGTCTTTTCGGGAGTCTCACCGGCTTTGTCCAGATAGAGTGAGGCGCCTTTGGTATCTCCCTGCGAGAGCAGGATGCAGGCTGCATTGAGATTGGCAACGGGGTGTTCCGGATTTAGCAGAACCGCCGTCATGAAAATCTTATTGTATTCCGGACTGTCGGCAGGGTAGGTCCGGGCTATGCGGAACATCTCTTCAATACTCAGATTCTTGGGGTTGCTTTGGAATACCTGCTTGGCCTGCTCTACCGTAAACGGACGTACCACATAGTGGATGGTGTAGTCTGAATGGCGGAGGCCGGGGAACCAATGTTGCAGGATGAAACGGAACTCTTCGGGATAACGTTTCCGTATTTTCCGTTCTTTCCCGTCGGGGCTGCTTTTGCTTTCTGCAATATGTAGCAGTTCCTCGCGATGGGTGATAACGGTGTCGGTCAGCAACTTGACAAATCCGTCCCAGTCTTCGGGGGTGTAATGGGTGGTGAACAATGTATCATTGAAAGCATATTGGCCGCATACATAGTCCTTCAAGGTCCGGGTCCGTTCCCGCGCCAGACGCTCGTTGTTGGAGTAGGGGCCTTCGGGAGAGGCGTATCCGTGAATGTCAATATGCGAAATGACTACATTGGTATCGTTTTTTATCAGGTCGATACTGCGCTTTATCTTTGCCAGTTCGGCCGGATTGTTTCTGTATTCGGGATAGATGGTTGTTTCGTTGAGCGGGAAGTCCAGATAGGCACGTCCGCTTTCTTCGCGCACTTTCCTTTCTTCCATCTGCGGAGTGATGAACGCTACGTGCGGATGGATATCGGGAAGGATGTTCAGGCGGGTCAGATAGGTGGAGTCTGTATGGCGGGGGACTCCGCATCCGCATTCTTTTTCGATGAGATGCAAGGAGGCATGCTTCATCCAGTGGGTGAAGGGGATGCTGCGCAAGTAGTGTACGCTTTGTTTGCGGTCATTGCGGCGGCGTAACTCTTCATAGTCTTTTTCCTGTCTGCCGGTTTCACGCTGGAAGAAAATATGCTGTTTACGACCGTTCACATAGATGGCGGGAAGCTGGATTGTTACTTTAGAAGTAACGGAAGGGGAGGAGGGAGGCGAAAAAACATGAAAACAGCAGTAAGATAAAGATTTAGTGGCTGTTAGAGAAGATAAAAGACCGGAAATGTGGCTTCACTCATATTGACAATCGGAGTATGGGTAGGGAGAGGTATATGCGGAATAAAAAAAATTTTTAAAATAAAAACGAAAAAAAAGTGTAGAAATCTTGCACTGTATTTAAAGTTTGTATACTTTTGCTTCCAAAATCTGTTCCGTTACTTCTAAAGTAACAGTCTTTTAATTTGTTGTTTTATAATGTAATGTGAAGTTTTAAAATTGATTATATAGAAATGCTAATGTGATTAATTATTACTTTATTTGCTCTGTCTAATTCATCGTTTTTAAAGCTTTTCAAATAGGTTTCGGTCACCTTTGTGGAGGAGTGCCCCAGGGCATCACAAATCAATTGTTCCGAAAAGTGACAGTATTTAGCCAAAGTGGCCCAAGTGTGGCGGCTGGTGTAGGAACTGACGTTGAGTTTGATTCCGCAGTATACCGCCAGTTGTTTCAGGTCATAGTTCAGTTTCCGCAAGGCATGTTGGTATTCTGCATACTCTTCTTCGCTTTTCCGGTTTCCACTGAGAATGGGAAGCAGGTAGGGGGAGGCGGAGTCTGTATTTTGATACCGTTTGATAAGGTTCATGGCAGCGGGAGGAATCTTGACGGTGAGCAGGGCTCCTGTTTTGTGGCGGCGGTAGGAGATAACGGAATCTTGCAGGTCTGTTTTGCGCAGGTGTGCCAGATCCACAAAGGGCATTCCGCGTAACAGGAACATCAGGGTAATCCATGCCCGGCTCTCTTCCATGCTTTGCGGCAGGGGGCGTGGAAGGGAGGCGCTTAATAATTTGCTCATGTCTTTGGCATCGAGGGCACGTTTGGTATTGGCTTTTACGCCGGTATATACGTGACGGAAAAGACGGGGCTTTTCTTCCGCCAGACCATCGTCCACGGCTTTGTTGTAGATGCTTCGCAAGGTACGCATATAAGTGGAGACGGTGTTCCAGGTGCATCCCTTGTTGCGCAGGTGGTTCTCAAATTGTTTCAGGTATGAACGTTCCATCTGGTTGAACCGGATGGCATCGGTCTTGCAGAAGAGCATGAAGGCGTTCAGGGTGCTTTGGTAGATGTGGGCGGTACTGAAACGCTCTTCTTCTTTTAGCGACCGGATAAGTTGTTTCATAAATAGGGTCAGGTTAGATTTCTTTTTCATTGTTTTTTCCGTTTTTAATGTTAGGTAATTCTGTTCCACAATACATTTCCGTTTAAAAGTTGAGTTTGCCCCCGTTTGTTCATCAGCTTTTTTTCTTTTTGTGATAGCTTGTGCTTTTTCTTCGCTTTTTGACGATTGGCGGAGGTCTTGTGAGTACGTCTTGTTGTTTTTTTCGTCTAACTGTAAATAATTTATATGAAAAGAATGAAAAATATCAGGCTAGGAACACTTGTCGCATGTATGTGCGTGTTATGGGGGTGCGAGAAACCCAATGTGAATATTGTGATGCCGCAGGAGGCGTCGAACCGGGTGCTGTTTGCAGGAGAACATTTGAAGAAAGCGCTGGAAGATGCGGGGTATTCGTCTGTTATGTTGTCGGATACTGCCGGTATGGATAAAGATGAGGTATGCATCCGTCTGGAACAGGCTGCTGATACTGCCGGACTGAAAAAGGAGGGGTTTACCATTTCTACCCGTGGAAACATGACTACGGTGACAGGAAACGACGGAAGCGGTGTGATTTACGGCTGTCGGGAATTGATAGATCATGTAGGGCAATACAAGGATTTGAAGTTTCCGGCACAGCTGACGGATGCTCCGGAAATGGTGCTTCGCGGAGGTTGTGTAGGGATTCAGAAAATGGAATACCTGCCCGGAAGAGGGGTGTATGAGTATCCCTATACGCCGGAGAGCTTCCCTTGGTTTTATGATAAGGAACAATGGATAAAATATCTGGATATGCTGGTGGAAAACCGCATGAATTCCTTGTATCTGTGGAACGGGCATCCGTTTGCTTCCTTGGTGAAGCTGGAAGAGTATCCTTTTGCCGTAGAGGTAGATGAGGAAACTTTCAAGAAAAATGAGGAAATGTTCTCGTTCCTGACTGCCGAAGCGGACAAACGCGGTATCTTTGTGATCCAGATGTTTTATAATATATTGTTAAGCAAGCCTTTTGCCGAGCATTACGGGTTGAAAACACAGGATCGTAACCGTCCTATTACTCCGCTGGTCAGTGATTATACACGTAAGTCGGTGGCCGCGTTTATAGAAAAATATCCCAATGTGGGTCTGCTGGTATGCTTGGGGGAAGCGATGGATACCTACGAGGATGATGTGGAGTGGTTTACCAAAACCATTATTCCGGGAGTGAAGGACGGACTGAAGGCACTGGGGCGTACGGACGAACCGCCCATTTTGCTGCGTGCGCACGATACGGACTGCAAGATGGTGATGGATGCGGCACTGCCGTTATACAAGAACCTCTATACCATGCATAAATACAATGGTGAGTCACTGACTACTTACGAACCGCGCGGACCTTGGTCCAAGATACACTCGGACTTGAGTGACTTGGGAAGTATTCATATCAGTAATGTGCATATTCTGGCAAACTTGGAACCGTGGCGTTGGGGATCTCCCGACTTTGTACAGAAGGCGGTGAATGCCATGCACAATGTACATGGAGCCAATGCCCTGCATCTGTATCCGCAGGCTTCTTATTGGGACTGGCCGTACACGGCTGATAAGTTGCCGGATGGCAAACGGGAGTATCAGTTGGACCGTGACTGGATATGGTACAAAACCTGGGGACGCTATGCATGGAACTGTCATCGGGACCGTTCATCCGAAGTGGAATATTGGGACAAGCAGTTGGGCGATTTTTATGGTACGACTCCTGCCGAAGCCGGAGATATTCTGGAGGCATACGAGCAGAGTGGAGAGATTGCTCCGAAGTTGCTCCGCCGTTTCGGCATCACGGAAGGGAACCGGCAGACTTTGTTGCTGGGTATGTTTATGAGTCAGTTGGTGAATCCTTATAAATATACCATCTATCCGGGATTTTATGAGAGTTGCGGGCCGGAGGGTGAGAAGCTGATAGAATATGTGGAGAAGGAATGGAAGAAACAGCCGCATGTGGGCGAATTGCCGCTGGATATTGTGGCGCAGGTGGTGGAACACGGTGACAAGGCGGTGGCGGCCATTGACAAGGCTGCCGCAGCGGTGACTCGTAATAAAGAGGAGTTCGGACGTTTGCAGAATGACATGCATTGCTATCGTGAATTTGCTTATGCCTTTAACCTGAAAGTGAAAGCTGCTCAGCGTGTCTTGAACTATCAGTGGGGAAAGGATCTGAATGAACTGGATGCCGCTATTCCATTGATGGAACAAAGTCTGGATCATTACCGCAAGCTGGTGGCATTGACGGATAGTACTTATTATTATGCCAACAGTATGCAGACCGCGCAACGCCGTATTCCTATCGGTGGTGACGGTGGCAAGAACAAGACCTGGAAAGAGATGCTGGTGCATTATGAAAATGAGCTGGCTAATTTCAAGGCGAACTTGCAGTTGCTGAAAGATAGGGCGGCAGGTAAGGTGACGGAAAGTGCAGCTGAGATAAAACCTTTGTCCGCCGCAAATGTGAAGATCCTGAACGGACTGGCTCCGGTGAAACTGGCGACGGGGGCAAACCTGTTCTCCAATGTACCGGGCAAGGTGGATGCACTGGCTGCCGAGCTGGAAGGGCTGACTGCTTATAGAATGAACGGGGAGGTGCAGCGCAAGGAAGGTACGACAATAGAG
>ERZ780070.652-NODE-652-length-14335-cov-3.218067_pt1 | contig 14335 bp, 7 predicted proteins | sample MGYA00511577_ERZ780070 | MGnify/ENA primary metagenome ERZ780070 (study PRJEB29588, sample SAMEA2162530) | human gut metagenome | biome: human gut; feature: human-associated habitat; material: faeces | place: Denmark | collected 2008/2010 ...
TGACTCCCCACCCGCGCCTTTATAGAGCGTGTATCCACAATCCTTTACTGCCTGAAAATCATCAGCCGCCTTTTTCCATTCTTTCATCCACAGATATACCTTGCCTCTTAAAGCATAGGCTGCACCTTTTGTAATATGCCCGTAATTGGCATCATCCGAACTGTATTTATCCGGCAAATCCGGATTATTGATACAGGAAGTCAGATCATCCACTATATATCCCCAGACTTCATCCTGAGTGGAACGTGCCAGTTTTGCCTCATCAATATCCTTAATCGGATCTTTATAGTAAGGAACTCCATTATACAAGATATTCAGCCTGTAATACCACCAGCAACGCAGAAACATACATTCTGAAATATAGCGGCTTCTTTTAGTCTCATCAAATCCCTCGACCGTGGGCAGATTGCCAATCACATCATTTGCCTTGATAATTCCCTTATAGAATCTTTGCCAGGGAGCAGAACTCCCTTTAACAGAGCTCGGAGAATTTGTCGCAAATAAGAAATTGAAAGTAGGAGCTATACCTATACCGTAATCCATAGTACTGGACCATATATCAAACCATCCATTGGCAACATCGCTATAATCCACATACAGTTGATTATACACACCCGCTATCGTCTGTTCCGCCAAGGTAGGAGTCGACCATACATTCCCTTCCGCCGGCTTTCCATTGGGTGACAAATCCATATCTACGCAACCTGCGGTTGACATTCCCACAAGGACCACTGCGGCCATCGTTTTCATCAGATTTCTTCCTTTGTTTATATTTATCTTGTTCATACCATTTAATTTTAGAAAGTAACATTTACACCAAAAGCATATTGTCTCATAGGAGCATAGCCCACTCCACTCATCATTTCAGGATCAATACCTTTGAACTTAGTAATCGTCAACAGATTCTCTCCCGAAACATAGACACGCACATTTTGCATGCACACCTTCTGTACCCAATCTTTGGGGAGCGTGTAGCCGACTGTCAGATTCTTCAGTTTCAGATAATTGCCATTATGTAGAATATGCTGGCCGGAAACACTTACCTGAGCTGCTTTATCCATGGTGAGACGAGGATTTACCGAAGTAAGATTTGTCCGCGGGTCATTCGGATTCTCAGGATCGTAAAAGTAATGGTCATAAGCTACATCTTTACCCATTCCATACCCAAACCAGGTTATACTACTATTCTCACCAGACTGATACCAGTTGATTTTGAATCCGGCAGCACCAGCCCAATTCATAGAGAAGTCAATGCCTTTCCATGACAGGTTTGTCTGGAAGCCGAAGTAATACTTCGGTGTTTTAGAATAACCCTGGAAATCCTTGTCATCGTCGTCACCATAAATGCCATCTCCATCCAAGTCTGCATAAATGATATCACCATACCAGATATTACTCTTGCCGATTCCCTGTTTCGGATAGAACTTATATCCGGCATTCGTCATGGCCTGCAACCATTTCATATCATCTTCCGTACGGATCATTCCGTCAGAAGGCCCTCCTTTCGGATTTACCGTACCATCGGCATTAAAATAGTTTCTATTGCCTTTATATACGTTCAGCACATAAAATTCATTGATCATGTGCCCTTCCAAAACACGCTGCAAGTCTCCTGTTGAAACCTCACCCAAATTGGTATAATAAGTGGAACTACCATCCGCATTCTGCTGCCATCCGCGGACAAGTTCTCCTTTGTATTTGGTTACTTCATTCTTGTTGTAAGAGAAGTTTCCGGATATGCCGTACGAGACAGAACCGATCCGATCATTCCAACCTAAGGTTATTTCAAGTCCCTTATTAGTAACCTCTGCAATATTCTGTCGGGGAGAACTGAACCCAGACAAAGTAGGTGACAAAGTTGGATTATACAAGATACCGTCCGTCAACTTATTATAAACCTCCACTGTTCCACTCAAACGGTTTTTCAGCATAGAGAAGTCGATACCCAGGTTGGTAACCGTAGTTGTCTCCCATTCCAGGTTATAGTTGGAAAAACTTCCCATGCCCAGTCCGGGAACCTCCTTGTTGCCAAAAGCATAATGGGGAGCCGTAGCATAAACAGCCTGCCATTCATAGTTACCGATTGAGTTATTTCCGAGTCGTCCCCAGGAAACACGTAGTTTCAGGTTGTCGAGCCAATTCAGCTTCTTCATGAATTTCTCTTCCGACAAACGCCACCCTGCCGAAAAGGATGGGAATATACCCCAGCGGTTCTCCGGAGAAAAACGGGAGGAACCGTCATAACGGACATTCGCCTCAAATAAGTAACGGGAATCATACGTATAAGTAACACGACCAAAGATAGAACGGGATGAAAACTCTGTAGTGCTTCCATCAATATAATCAGGCTCCGTCAATGCGTCAAAGTCTGTAAGGCTGGTATCAAGCATTCCTTTCTTACTAATGTCGGTAGTACGTGCCCATTTGCGGAATTCCTCATAGCCCACTAAGGCTGCCACATCGTGTTTACCTTTGAAAATCTGTCCCCAGTTTAAGGTGGTAGTATTTTTCCAGCTCTGATTTCCATCAATATAATATTTCACAGGGTACTCCGCAAGCAATTCGGAAGTAGGAGGAACATTCATAGTTTCTCCACGTTGGAATGAAAATCTTTCCTGATAATCGGAATAATGCCACAGATTCTCCTGCCGATAATGATCGTAGTAGAAGTTAGAAGTCAAATGGAAGTTCTTAAGGAAATCAATCTTAATATAAGGATTCACAAAGAATTTCGTTGTTTTATAAGAGCCTCCCGCACTATTCAGATAATAAACCGGATTGTTGACTACCGGATCTTCTTCGAGGGCTTCGGGAGCTCCATATTTCCCATCGTAATACGGATAGGTTCCCGGTGTACTTTTCTGCATTTGCAAACCATTCAAATCATCAACATTATTTCTTTCCTGATCTACATGATAACCCCATGCATTCAGCCCCACAGCCAAGAAACTGGCAACCTGTGATTCCAGATTACTGCGCATATAATATTTCTTCATTCCTGAATTCACCACCAGACCGGGATTATCCACATACGTAGCATTCAGGCTATACCGGGTTCTCTTTTCCGCACCGGTAAGCGTAATAGAATGTTCCTGCATCAATTTCGGATTATACACCTCATCATACCAGTCCGTATTCGGATAGGCCACATAATTCGGATAGCCCGATTCGGATATTCCATTCGGATTACTGGCCGCTGCACGCCACGTATCAATGGTAGTTTGGCTAAACACCTGTGCCTGCCCTGCATTGTCCGAAGCCTCATTGATAAATTCCATGTAGTCGGCATAGTTTGAAACCATACGGATCAGATTAGCCGGTGTATTATAGGAGAATTTTCCTGAATAGGTCACGTTGATTTTCCCGTCCGTACCTTTCTTGGTAGTCAATAGAATAACACCATTAGCACCCCGGTTACCATAAATAGCACACGAAGCGGCATCTTTCAGGATGGAGATAGAAGCGATATCATTAGGATTGACATTATTCAGCGACATTTCCATTCCATCAACCAGCACCAATGGTGCAGAATCATTTAAAGTACCTGTACCGCGAATACGCAGAGTAGATGATTCCGAGTTGGGCTTACTGGATGTCTGCATCACATTCAATCCGGCCACCATACCCGATAAAGTAGAAGCAAGCGTAGTTACGGGACGCGACAAGGTCTTATCATCAAAATTAACCGTAGCAACAGAACCCGTCAGATTCACTTTTTTCTGAGAGCCATAGCCCACCACTACCACTTCATCCAACAATTCGTTATCGGACATCATCCTGATGTCCAAGACACTCTGATTGCCAACCACTATCGACTGGCTTTTATAGCCGATATACGATATCTCCAAGACATCTCCTGTAGCCACAGACAATGAAAACTTCCCATCAACATCGGTCACCGTACCCATAGAGGCTCCTTTAACCAGAATGCTGACACCAATAAGAGCCTCTCCGGTATCTCCGTCGATTATACGTCCTGTAATGTTCCGTTCATTTTTTGTTTGATCCACCGAAAGGATAGATACGTGCACCGTTTCATTTGCCAAAGAAGACGATCCCACCGCGTTCGCAGAAAGACTCCCCATATATATAAGCGAACACACGAGGAATTTTGTATTTACCTGCATAAGATTTAAAGTTTTAATTAAACATCATTTTTTGTTTTCCATAAAACCGGTTCTTCCTGATAGTTTCCGGATACTAACAAGCTGAATCCAGCCATTCAAAGGTAGCGCTTATGTGCAATTTCCGATAGAACGAAAAAATCATTTTATAGAATAATCGAGGCAAAAAGGTATTAGTAGCGTATCCGGCTATACCTCTGACACAGATATTGTACAAACAGGTCTTATTCTTGCATACAGAATACCCGAGATGTACTTGCTCCGTATCAAATCCGTAGTTTCTTCGTCCAGAGGTACTTCTGAGCGAAGAATGTACGGAGCAAGTACGGCTCAGATACGACTTAGATACGATTTAAATATCCCACTACTTCAGTTGAGAAGTTGTTTTAGAGATCAAGAATCAAACGCGGACGGAACTCCGCTTCCAGTATTTCCCGCTGACGGGCATCAGCTACAAATAAACCGGTCGACAAAACTTCGCCTATGGCACCATTGTCCGTAACCACCGCTACTTCTCTTTTCCCTTCCACCGGTTTTCCGTTCCGGGGATTAATAATATGTTTTCGCTCATGCGAATCATTACCGGAAGTAGTGAGGCATTCATTATAAAGGAGTATACTTTGAGACTCCCCGGTCTTTTCCGTCTCCGACTGGTTGCCAAAGTTAACTTTCCATCCCGTTCCGGCCGGATGGTTGCCTAAAGCAAGTACAGAACTGTTTCCCATATTGATCAATGCATCCTTCACTTCATAATGTTGCAGTAATTTCCGTGTTTTTTCCAAAGCATATCCTTTCAGGAATCCGGAAAGGTTGATAGTCACTCCCGGTTGCAAAAAGAGAAGGGTACGCTCCTGAGGTGATAGTTGAACACTACGGATTAAATTGGGTGTATAATCAGCCGAATGAATAGTTACATCAAAACATCCAGCGGTACGGGTATAGCAATCTACACAGAAAGTAAGCATATCATAAAGCTCGTGGCTGACCTGTTGCGGATGTACAGAAGCAGTCCGGTTCAAATATGCCAGTTCACTATCCGCATCATAATAGTTGGCCATCTTTTCTAAACGACACAGCATTTTGTACACCGCATCGACTACCGACAGTAAAATGTCCTCCCCCTGCCTGCCACACAGCATTATATCGACACGTGTATGCATAGATGGAAACCAGGCATAAAGCAAGCCACCCTGAGAAGGTGAATATTTATAAAGATGTTTAATAACGTCCGGCATTTTCAAGTCTGTGTTTCCTAAAGAAAAATGAAAGGGCAAGCCACAATTCTGCAACTCACCCTTTTCAAAGACATACTATTAATTACAACTCTTTGATCTTTATATTCTTAAACCAAACTTCATCGCCATGGTCTTGCAGAAGAATGTTTCCAGACTCTGAATTACCGAAGTTAGGCCAATCTCTATACTTGCTATATGCAACCAGTGCATCCCACATCTGGTTCTGACGTGTGTATTCGATGAGCTTCACACCATTCAGCCAATGCTCTACGCGGTCACCTTTCACGATAATCGTAGCCGTATTGAAATCTTTCTTGTTGAAAGGTTTATCTGCCGGAGCAGGAATCAAATCGTAAAGTGAACCCAATGTACGGTTTCCTTTCACGCCCAATTTAGCATCAGGATGCTTATCGTCATCAAGAATCTGAAACTCGCAACCAATAGCCGAACCGGCTCCTTTATTCATATCGGGGTTTACGAAATATTTCACTCCACTGTTAGCGCCTTCAGTAATCTTGAAATCTACTTTCAGGATAAAGTTTTTGTATTGGCGGGTAGTTACGATATCGCCACCGTTAGCAGATTCAGCACCACCACTCTTCATCACTTTCAGGATGCCGTTTTCCATTTTCCAACCCTTTTCAGGGAAAGAATTCAATTTGGCTCCTCTCCAACCTTCTGAAGTCTTACCGTCCCAAAGAAGTGTCCAACCTTCTTTTGCTTCGTTCGGAGAGATGGTATTGGGGATAACATTTATCTCCGGAGCTTTCCGGTCTGTCTGGTAGCGCTCTACGTCTGTTGTACAAATGCGGATATTCTTCCAACTGACTGTTTTTCCTTCATCGGCAGCATTACCGATAGCATGTACCTGCAAAGCAATAAAACCGGCAGGGGTCATATCGTCCCAGATATTGGCACAAGGCACTCCATTGATCCAAGTAGCGATAGAATTACCTATAGCCTCGATACGAGCCTTATTCCACTCATTGTTCTTGAAAGCACTTTTAGCTGCCGGATTTTGTGTCAGCGGATAAAGCCAGTTGCGACGGGCCTCATCATAGATGCCACCCGACCAGGCACGCTTAGAGGGATCAATCTCAAACTGATAGCCGTGCACGCGTCCTTTCTGGTAGTCTTTCTTGCTTTCACTGCGCAGCTGCACACCAGAATTCAAGCCATCATCTACTTTGAAATCAAACTCCAGGATAAAATCACCATACGTCTTCTTTGTAGCCAGAAATGTATTAGGTGTTCCCATCTTCGAAATGCCGACAATAGCACCATCTACCACTTTGTATTCGGCTTTACCATTCAGCTTCTTCCAGCCACTCAGGTTCTTCCCATTGAAAAGCGGCTCCCAGTTTTGCGCCGAAACCACAGATGCACAAAACACAAACAAAAGCAACAAATAATTCTTTTTCATATTGATATTTCTTCTATTGATTATTTAATACTATGCAATTACAGTTTATAGAACTCATCCCATCCTTTACGAGGCGGTACGCCGGCCAACATTGCATTCGCAAACTCATTATTTGTAATCTGCTTGGTGCGAGGATCAAAGAATATTTGCGTATTGAGACGTTGAGCAATCACTCCTAATGAGAATACCTGCCCCAGCACACCGTTAATTTCAAACGGTGAGCGGGTCTTTTCCTGTCCCATACAAGCCAACAGGAAATTTTCAAAATGATTCGACGGACTCTTAGGTACTTCCGGCAGTTTACCTGCCATTTCCTTAGCTTTCTCCTCTGGTATTATGGAAAGTGTGCTGCCATGGCTTCCACCCTTAAATATCAAATCCTTTGTATAAATAATCTTTCCGGGGTTCAGACTGGAGGCCGGCGTATCTCCCTGATTAGTTGCAGGAATATTAGGATCTAAACCGGATACCCCATAACCGGCAGGGATAGGAGGAAGATTGTCCAGACCATCATACCATGTAATGTCAACCGGCGGCATACCCTTACGTTGAGGGAAACGGAACAGGATAGTGGAAGAATAAGGGAAGAAATAGTCATTATGTCCATTGGCATATTTCATAGACACTTCGTAGGGCAATCCCAATTCCAGGAATTCGTGAACTGTATCCAGGATATGTGCACCCCAATCACCCAGACAGCCCATTCCAAAATCGTACCAGCAGCGCCACTGTCCCAAATGGTAGTCTTTGTTATATTCGTGATAAGGAGTTACTCCCAACCAGGCATCCCACTCCATGTCTTTCGGCAGTTGCTGGCCGGAAGGGAACTTATAGATATTGGTATCCCATTTGTGCCAGCGAAGGGGATTGTTCATGTGTGCCGTCACAGCCGTTACATCCTTGATAATACCGGCATCCATCCACGCCTTGAACTGAAAATAGTTAGCTTCCGAATGTCCTTGGTTACCGACCTGTGTAGCCAGGTTCGGACGTTTCAGTGCAGCTTGCATCAGCAATTCTCCTTCATAGAAAGTACGTGCCAGAGGTTTCTCCACATACACATGTTTACCTGATGCCAAAGCCAGCATACTGATAGGGAAATGTGAATGATCGGGAGTAGCTATGGCTACTGCATCAAAATCATTGCCCGCCTTGTCAAACATCTGACGGAAATCGCGGAAACGTTTCGCCTTAGGATACTGGTTCATCACTTTCTGGGTATGAGCGGCTCCCATATCCACATCGCACAGAGCCACAACTTCTACCATACCGGTACGGGCAAAATCGTTTATAATCTGCTCGCCACGGTTTCCAATGCCTATATAGGCAATCTTCACTTTATCCGTCACTTTCCTTTGCGTCGTGGAAGCACGGGCTCCCAGCACATCACTGGCTCCGAATGCCAGTCCGGCAGAAGCCATTGTCATCGTTTTCAAAAAATCTCTTCGTGTCGTCATATATCATTGGTATTAATTAAGTTACTGAGTCTTGATCATCTTCAGGCCGCATTTCTTTTCTTCAAAAACAAACTTCTTATCCCATAGAACAGAATGCGCAGGATTGTCCAAAAGACATAAAGCACGCCCGAAAACGCGAGGACATAGAAAAAGGATGTCAGCATCTCCGAGAAAGGTGTCTCATAAGAAATTATGGCATACAGATTTGCCAGATTGCCTATAATGAAGCACGCCAGCAAAGTCAGCAGTTCTATCTTTTTCCGGCGGGCAGTAATGACTGTATTTTTCATACGGCTTCAGGTGTTTTAGCTTGATGATTCAAGTAGTTGATTTTATATTCATCGGGGAAGTATAGTACCCGTTCTTCCTGTAAAGCCTGATCGCCCAACAGGCAAAGCATACTTGCATAATAGCCCTCTTCAGCTATGCGTTCTGGCTGCCTACGGGTAATAACAGCCTCAACAAAAGCTTCTAATAACAAAGAAGTACCATCCGATTTAGGTCGTTCTCCCAGAATAAATTCCCCTTTGTTTTCATTGGCAGTTTCCGGTGCCCAGCTAGTTCCGGCAAAAGGTAAGGAATCAAACACTTTATTCTCCCAGTCGTTAATCATCTGCAAAAATCCAGGTGCAGGAGGGACACTTTCAAAGAAGTATTTACCTTTCTCCGGTTCCACCGTCCCCAGATTACCCATGATTTGTTCTTCCAAACCATAGAATTTATTGGATATGACAGAATCAAATGTCATCTTCACTCCGTCATCGAACACATATATGCAACTTACATTATCATATACTTCCCTACCATCCTTCCAATAGGTGATAGCCCCATGTCCCATCACTTTCTCGGGAAGCTTTTGCAGTGCCCAACTCCCTATTTGCAACTGATGGCAAGCCAGTTCAGTCATCAGTCCTTTGGAATATTCGCGATACAGACGCCAGTTAATCAGACGTTCCAGATCAGGTGAAGGCACTTCCCGCCTCCAGTCTCCATTCCGGTTCCAAAAAGTACGGATGGCGTTTATCTCACCAAAAGTACCGGCATGAATCATTTCCATGGCCTTAATGTATCGCGGATCAAAAAGACGTTGCTGGCCGGTAAAGAATACTTTCTCCGTACTGATGTGCTTATTATAGATGCGGAAACATTCTTCCATCGTAAAGCCTATAGATTTCTCACAGAACACGTGCTTGCCGGCATCAAAAGCATCCAGCACTATTTGGCAATGGGAGTTAAGAGGAGTAGCTACCAGTACGGCATCAACGGTTTTATCTTCCAGTATTTCCCGGTAATCGTCATAAACTTTAGCTTTCGGAGCCAGTTCCAGTGCTTTTTCAATAGAAGGCTGATAGATATCGCACAATGCCACAATTTCTACTTTAGGATTCTGTACCAGAAAGCTCATCAAAAAACGTCCTCTTGAACCCGGACCGATAATAGCCAGACGGCACTTTTCACCGGATGTTTCTACAACTTCCGAAAAAGCAGAAAGCCAAGGGCTTGCCGATAGCAGCACTCCGGCTCCAATCATCCCTATATCTTTCAGAAACTCTCTCCTGCTGATCAATGTATCTTTCATAATATAATCTTTAAAATAAAGCCTATTTCCCGTCTTTTACTGAAGGCGGAACAGCGATATAAAATGACAGTCCAAAAATAGCAAAATATTGAGATATAGAGTATAAATATTTATCCAAACAATGCGAAAATAGTACCAATCGCCCCTGTTGTCACTTTATAAAGTCCTTAGGCAGAACTCCAAACTGCTTCTGGAAGCATTTTGTGAAGTAAGAAGGGGTATTGAACCCAGTCATGTAACACACTTCATTGATCTTACATTCTCCTTCCTGCAACAGCTGTGCCGCCTTCTTCAGACGTTCCAGACGAATGTAATCATTCGGGGTCAAATCCAATATCCCTTTTATTTTCCGGTTCAGGCTCGAACGGCTCATATTCAGCAGGCTCGCCATATCATCAAGACAGAATTCAGGATTTTGCATATTGGCCACAACTACTTCTTTCAATGTTTTAAGAAAGGTTTCGTCTGCTTTAGTCATCGCCATACTGTTAGCTTGTACAAAAGGAGAATGAGCAAAAGAAACCCGCAACTTCTCGCGGTTACTCAACAAGTTAGACACACATACTCTCAGGTATTCCACAGAGAACGGTTTTTCTATGTAAACGTCCGCACCAAGCCTCATACCTTCTATTTTTGCCTGAAGGGTGGTTTTAGCTGTCAATAATATAATGGGAATATGACTATAATCGAGCTCCGACTTCAAATGTTCACACAGTTCCAATCCATCCATCTCGGGCATCATAATATCAGAAATAACCAGATTGACCGTATGTTCTCCCAACACTTTCAACGCTTCTATACCATTGACGGCTGTCAGCACCTGATATTCCGATGACAATTGTTTAGTCACAAACAACCGCATCTCCAAACTATCTTCTACAACCAACAGGGTATACCGGCATTGTTTACGACCGGTTTCCGGTTCTCCTTCTCCGGATGATTCTTCATTCATTACCGGTTCTTTTCGTTCTATTGTAACAGTTTGTACATGCTTCAACGGAAGTGACAACAGGAAACAATTACATTCCATGGAATCTTCCATGTATAATGCACCTTCATGCAGTTCGGCAAGCAAACGGGCTAATGCCAACCCAATACCGGTACCGGATACAGAGCTCAAGACTCCCTCCTTATACTGGATGAACGGCTTAAAAATCTCTTCACGCATTTTTGCCGGAACAACAGGACCGTCATTACAAACCGAAAACAACAGTTTATCTTCTTCCACATACAGCCTAACGCGGATATAAGTTTCAGAATACTTGATGGCATTGGAAAGCAGATTACTGATAATCTTGGTCAATCCTTCCTTATCGACCGAAGCATACACCGTTTCGGGAGAGTCAATAACAAATTCCAATTCTTTCTGACGTGCCGAAAGTCTAAAACGTTTACACGTCTTTTGCAGGATATCCGACACATCACATTCCACAAAATTCAGTTGGAATCCTTGCGTCTCCGTTTTTCTGAAATCGAGCAACTGATTGACCAAATCGAGCAGCCGATTTGTATTCAGGTCCATTATCTCCAAATCATCCCTGATTTCATCGGATACCGATTTGGATGACAACACATTCTCAAGCGGACTCTTTATGAGTGTAAGCGGCGTACGTATCTCATGAGCTACATTCGTGAAGAAATCTATTTTAGCCGTGTACAGTTCCCTCTCCTTCTCACGCTCAAACTTCTCCATGGTCTGCTGATGCTTCTGTTGGGTCCTTCTCCTAAAGTAGAAAATAACGGCAACCAGAGAACATAAAGCCAATAGTACATAAACGACATAGGCCCAGGTAGACAAGTAAAAAGGAGGTCGAATACGTATTTTAAGCACACGTTGCGCTTCATTCCATTTACCGTCGCTATTAGATCCCTTTATACGCAACGTATAACTTCCGTAAGGCAGATTGGAGTAATTGATCATGGAGTTCCTGCCTACCGTATACCATTCACTGTTAAAACCCTCCAGCTTATACTCTAACCGATTCATCTCGGGAGCCTGATAACTTAAGGCAGCCACCTGAAGAGAAAAGGAATTCTGATTGGCATCAAGCTCTATTTCATCTGAATAAGTAATGCTCTTCTCCATAGGAGAATCCGGACTATCCACTGATAACCGCTTGTTGAACAAGTAAAAATCAGTAATGACCACCGGAGGAAGAAAAGTGTTCTCTACAAAAGTTTCTGGGTCAAAAGCTATAAACCCATTGATACTGCCCAGGTAAATACGTCCTTTTCTGTCACAATATCCGGACTGGAAATTAAACTGATTGCTCAACAATCCGTTGGCCGTGGTATAGACATGCTTGCTCTCTGTCTCCGGATTGAAGCAGACAAGACCGTTATTAGTTGTAAGCCAGAGATTTCCCCGCTTATCCTCCACCATCTTATAGATAGTATTACTTGGAAAACCTTTCGACATATCATAGCGGGTGAAGTTATCCGTCTCCGGATTATAACGGCAGAAGCCCTCACCCAAGGTCATAAACCACAGACATTTTCTGCTGTCTTCATAGATACTGATCACCTTATTGTAAGAGAGCGAAGCAGAGTCTTTTTCATTCGACAGGTAATTTTTCCACTTCTGACTTCGGACATTATAGCAAAAGACTCCATTGGAGAAAGTAGCAAACCAGAGATTGCCGTTGAAATCCTCCAATATATCATAAGTAAACATGCTCTTCAGTTCAGCAATGCGTGTAAAGTCGTCAGAAGAGCGGTTGTATTTCAGCAGACCGGCCGTTGTACCGATCCAGACATCGCCTGTAGTGGTTTTGCAAATGGTAAAAGCATCATTAGCGGACATAGAGTTCTGAGTTTTACCTCTGGAATAATGCTTCACTTGCCTGGTATGCAAATTCACCCGGTTTAATCCACCGGAAAAAGTGCCCACCCATAGATCATCTCCATCCAGACAAAGTGCATGAACATTTTTGTAAATGGCAGGATGATCAAAAGGCACTATTTTACCGTTCGCAGGGTCATAATTGAATAATCCCTTATCTTCGGTACCTATCCACAACGTACCGTCATTGCTTTCGCATATTTCTCGTACCCGACGCCCGAAGTGCCTGAGATCATCTCTTGGATAGAATTTCTCAAAATAAGTCCATTGATATGGATAATAGTTCACACCACCGAAATATGAACCTATCCACATACCATTTTCCTTGTCACGGCACAGTGAATAAATGGCGTTATCCGACAATGCATAAGAATCATCCTGATCAGGAACCGACAGATGTGTCACCTTATCATTTGCCAGATTGTATATATACAGACCAGATTCCGTACCTACCCACAGCTCATCATCGGATTTGAATTGCAATACGCGTACATAAGCGTTCAACAATCTGCGAGTTTTGCCGGTGGTAAAGTTTATCTCAGTCAATCCGTTAACCGAAGCTATATAAACGCAATTGTGCGGCCCACTGACATGCCAGTTAATGATATCTCCTTTAAATATCTCATTGCCATCTGCATCCTTAAAAGGTTGTAGCGGACTTTCAAAATTATCCTTTGTGTAGTAAAGATTGTCAGCATACAAAGCCAACCAGCAGGTACTTTCGTTAAGCCAGAAACGAGCTACATTGGACATGCCCGAATCATGCAGATAATTCCGTAACCTTTTTTCATGGTTGTAGCAAAACAAGCCCTGATTCTCCACCGATATCCAAATATTATCGTATTCATCGCTTCCAATCATGGTTACGAAGTCTTTAATGACAGTTCCTTTATCACTTGTCTGATTGAAAGCTGTGAAAGAATCAAGCACCGGATTATAGATAAAGACTCCCCCATCCGTCCCTATCCAGATATTCCCTTCATGGTCTTCATAAAGTGCAGTAATGAAATTCTTGCCTAAACCGGAATTTTCCTTTTTGTATACGCGGTAAGATAGACCATCATAACGGTTCAGACCGTCTTTAGTCCCAAACCACATAAAGCCTTTCCTGTCCTGCAAAATCTGATATACCGTATTTTGTGAGAGACCGTTCCGGATGTCCATTGTCTTAAAATAGTAATGAACAGCATTTTGTGCATATGACGGCAACGCCGTCAATATGCACAAATAAAAGAAAAGCTTTATAATCGTTCGGTTCATAACCTCCTCCTTCCCGGAAGATTACTTTTTCAACGAATTACAGATACGTGTATTTATTTCTTTAGCACGCTTTTCATCCAGTTTAATAACCTTACGGTCATAGGTCATCAGGCCATTCACTTCCACTTCCACGTCAGTAGTCTGCGTATAGACAGCTGCGGAGAATCCTCTGTCTACCATCTTATACAGCATATCGGCATACTTCACATATTCATCCGTAGCTTCTTTGGAAGAATTAAACTGAACATAACCCCAGTTACGGTTCGGCTCCCAGATATGATCCTTCAGAACAAGACCGATACCACCGTATTCACCCAAAACAGTTGCACGCTGAGCATCATACAAGTACATCTCAGGTGCCGGATAATTATGCAGGTCAAGCATATCACCACAAGTATAATGGTTACCGCCACTT
>ERZ780070.665-NODE-665-length-14126-cov-4.319878_pt1 | contig 14126 bp, 9 predicted proteins | sample MGYA00511577_ERZ780070 | MGnify/ENA primary metagenome ERZ780070 (study PRJEB29588, sample SAMEA2162530) | human gut metagenome | biome: human gut; feature: human-associated habitat; material: faeces | place: Denmark | collected 2008/2010 ...
GTAGCCCGTGGGGGAATCGAACCCCCCTTTCAAGAATGAAAATCTTGCGTCCTAACCGATAGACGAACGGGCCATCCTTTTTATCGAGGATTTCTCTCTCGATTGCGGGTGCAAAGGTAGTGACTTTTTTTGAATTTGCAAACATTTCCCAAACTTTTTTCTAAACTTTTTGTTCATAGTCCATTGAATTGACTATTTACCTAAACTTAACTTTTATGAAAAGTATCTTTAAATCAATGAGTTGCCTTGTATTGGGCGCAATGATTGTTACGTCGATGTTTGCGCAACAAAAAAAACTTTATCCGGAGCTGGAAGGACCGGGACCTGTTGTTATTATCTCAAAAGATAAAAATGGCAAGGAAGAATTAATCAATGTATTTGAAGAAACGCAACGTCCGCATTTCCATGATCCCCGTGCTCCTCGTTTTTTACTTACTGACCAACAGGGAAAGTTTGCATTGGGTATCGGTGGTTATTTGAAAACTACAATGGAATATGATTTTAATGGGATAGTGGATGATGTTGACTTTATCCCTGCACTCATTCCGCAACCGGGATCCACGTCTGTCCGTAATCAGTTCCAGATGGATGCAAGCACTTCCACTATCTTTTTAAAGTTGGTGGGGAGAACCAAGCATTTGGGTAACTTCATCGTTTATACAGCCGGAAACTTCCGTGGAAGTGGAAAGACTTTTGAATTGCAGAATGCTTATTTATCCTTCCTGGGCTTTACTATGGGGTATGATACCGGATTGTTTATGGATCTTGCCGCAGCTCCTCCGACTATTGATTTTCAAGGACCTGACGGGATGACTTTCTATCGCGCCACCCAGTTGCGTTATGAAGCCAATGTGATGAAAGGTTTGAAAGTGGGTGTCGGTGTGGAAATGCCGTCAGTAGACGGTACTCCGGCACAAGATGTGAGAATCGGTAAGCAGAGGATGCCGGATATTCCTGCCTATGTACAGTATTCCTGGGCAAAGGCTAGTCATATACGTGTGGGAGGAATCTTGAGAAGTATGACTTATGAGGATCAAGTGAATAATAAGGCAAAGTCATTGACCGGTTGGGGGATACAGGCATCGGGGACAGCAAGACTGGGTGGTTTCCAGCTTTACGGACAATATACTTATGGTAGAGGTATTGCTCAATATTTGAATGATATCAGCAACTTGAATGTAGATATCGTTCCTTTGGCCGATGAGTCCGGACGTATGCAGGTACTGCCCATGAAAGGATGGTATGCCGGATTACAGTATAATTTCTCGAAACGGGTATTCGCATCGGCTACGTATAGCCAGTCACGTCTGTTTACAGAAGATTGCTATGCTCACTTTAATGAAACTCAGTATAAAAAAGGTCAGTACCTGGTTGCAAATGTATTCTGGAATGTAAGTCATAACTTGCAGGTAGGTGCGGAATATCTTCATGGTTGGAGAGAGAATTTTAATGATGTGAACCGTGAAGCAAACCGTATAAACTTGAGTGCGCAATATAATTTCTAACTTATTTTTCCTATCTTTGTGTCTATCAATAATGGAAAGAGAATGAAAAAAATAGGTGCACATGTATCCGTAAGCGGGGGCGTGGAAATGGCCCCCGTTAATGCATTAGGGATAGGAGCGGACGCATTCGCTCTTTTTACAAAGAATCAGAGGCAATGGATTGCAAAACCTTTGTCTGTCGAGAGTGTTACTCTGTTTAAAGAAAACTGCGAGAAAGAAGGTTTTGATGCCCGGTATGTTCTTCCTCATGACAGTTATCTGATAAATTTGGGACATCCTGACGAGGAAGGGCTGGAGAAGAGTCGTGCAGCATTTTTGGACGAAATGCAGCGTTGCGAGCTTTTAGGATTGAAAATGCTGAATTTTCATCCCGGAAGTCATTTGAACAAGATATCCATAGAGAAGTGTCTGGACAGGATTGCCGAGTCTGTCAATATGACTTTGGATAAGACGACCGGTGTGACTGCTGTGATTGAGAATACAGCCGGACAGGGAAGTAATGTGGGAAATGAATTCTGGCATTTGAGATATATTATAGATAAGGTGGAGGATAAATCTCGTGTGGGAGTTTGCCTGGATACTTGCCATACCTATACCGCCGGTTATGATATTGTGAATGAATATGACCGGGTCTTTACCGAGTTTGATGAGGTAGTGGGGAGAAACTATTTGTGTGCCATTCACTTGAATGACTCAAAGAAACCATTGGGTAGCCGGGTAGACCGTCATGACAGTATCGGAAAGGGGCTGATTGGTATTGATTTCTTCCGCCGCTTTATGCAGGATTCCCGTTTTGACGATATGCCCGTTATTCTTGAAACTCCCGATGACACCATTTGGCGGGACGAGATTAAAATGCTTCGCAGCTTTGAGTCATAGTTTGTGGCTGGGTGAAAACATATTTAAGGAATTCAGCTATCATTTTGCTTGTAAGGGCGAGGTTTGCTCGCCCGAAAATAGGCTGATTTGCATATTCTCCCAAGATCGTGCCCGTTGGTTCGGGCAGGCAAAAAAACTTATATTCGTCAATCTGAGTTGGCAAATAGTATTTTCACCACCGTAGGGGCAGACTCGTGTATCTGCCTGATAGTACGAAAGCAGTTGCAGGTTCTCTTTCCAAAGTATGACCGACCGTGGTCTTGTAAGCAGCTTCTTGACGATAAAGTCGGGAGAGAAGCGGAACTCTGGAAGAACCTGCAGACTGTTATCTAAAACTTATAAAATGAAGAAACCGACCCTTTTGGGTCGGTGTTCTACGGTAGATGTTTTTCCTTTGCTTGACGGCTATGAGACAATCCCTGCCCCTACAGCTGAATACATGACAGCACTATCGGACGGACTTTCGGCATCTCCTCATTTACTTGAAATCCGGGCCATACTCCAACCAAAATACCATTGCCCAATCCTGGTCATTGGCAAACGGGTCATAAAGATGAGCTTTTTGTCCGTTCACTTTGTTCGGATAGATAAAGGCGCAGCTTCCTCTTCCGTCTTCGGTGAAGAGGCATAGATTGTTCCGGAAAATATTCAAGGCCCGTTCTGCATATTCTTGTTTTCCGGTCGCTTTGGCATAAAGACGGAAGGCAATACCCGATAAAGTGCTCCAGTAATGTGGGAAGGTATCTCCCCAAATCCGGTCTTTTCCAAACCAATAACCATCCCAGTGACGAATAGCGATGTCATAAAGGTGGAAACTGGGCTGTTTTCCGCCAAATGATTCTAATAAAGGAAGCTGGCTTTCGGCCCCTTTCAGATATTTTTCATCCCCGGTGAGCATATATACATTCAGCAGATGGATAATGGACGGAGCTACGATGCTCTGTTCGTAATTGACTTCGGAGGTCGGATAATTAGGCCCGTTTTCACAAAATACGTCTGCCATTGATTTGAAATCGTTCAGCAGAGTGTCCGCTTCGGCAGTAAATCCGTTTTCTTTCAATAGAGTATAGCCGTAGGTCGGGATATTGATGCAATAAAAACCATGCTTGAAATAACGGACCAGTGCACGCAGTGTGCCGTACCCGTCTTTCAGATATTGTTTATTGCCTGTGGTGCGGAACATGGTAAACCAGAAATCGGCCACCCACGGATAGTTGTATCCCCGGTTCTTGCTCTTGAAGTCTACGGTGGAATTGGTTGTGTAGTCCGGTTTCTGGATGCGGCGGATGAAAGATACGTAGTTGTTCAGGGCATCCATTAATTTTTTGTCGGAAGTACGTTGGTATTGTAGAGCCAGCAGAATCCCCATAGCTACCCTTTCTCTGGCTTCGTCGCAGTCAGAGCGTTTGCTGCCACTTTCTCCGTTGATGTAAAGGGATTCGGTATCGTTGTCATAAACAATGAAGGCACCGCTTCTAGGGTCACCGGGCTTGATGAACTGTTGGTGTCCGGCAATGAACTGACACCGGTGGTTGACCAGGCTGTCAAAGTTGCTGACGGCAAGACACTCTACCGACGTTTGCTTTCCGTTCCCGTAGGCCAGTGTGAAAATCTTCTCTCCGGGTTCATTTATTATGGTGGTATAATTGATGTTGTCACCGCTTACTTCTGCCACTTCTTTACCGTTCAGCAATAGCTTGCCTTTCAGTGAGGGGCAGTTGCTTTTGAACGAAACATTTATTTTTTCGCCTGCTTCTACTACATAACGGTCTGCTGAGGCTATGATCAGACCGTTGTCTATGGCTTTTGCTTGGAATTCATCCCAGTTGTCCGCCGATAGGAGTAACCATTGTATGGTATAACATTCTCCCGGCTTTAAAGTCTTGTCCTGTGGATTAAGTTGGAAAACACCGCGGAAGTTGGAGCTTCCTTTTTTCTGCGAGCGCTCCCTCACTTCATAGCCTTTAATGGCACCTTCTTCCATAATCAGTCCCAATCCGCCGGGGGCTCCGCTCATCCGGGTGCAATAGACATAGGCTTCATTTCCTCCTGCCCATATATGTGCATTGCAACGGGCTTCGTAGCAAGTCTGGGCATCCGGATAATTGTCATTGAAAGGTGTGTTGATGGCAATGTCCTGTAAGTCGGCGTCTTTTTCTCCGGTGTTTACGAATTCGTAGGATTCTACCAGGTTCCCGTCCCTGTTCCATTTTCGGGCTACGTTTATTTCTATGTCACCTGTCTGGTATTTCACGGTCATGTGATGGCTCGTGTCATGTTTTTTTGTCGGGATATTCCAGGAGTATTCAGTGCCGTTTATCCGAAGATGTCCCAATCCCCATCCATACCGGGAGTCCACCCATTCGTATTGTGTTCCATCCGTACGCAGGATCCAGTTCATGGAAGTGTCGCTTGTCAGATAAAGTCCGCTTAGCGCCCCTGTTTGTGAGTCGGCTTTGAACGTGATGTTTTTAGGGTAGCTACAACTGCCTAGTGCAATTAATGCCAAAGGTAATGCAGCATACAAGAAAAGCTTCATGATGTTTTTCATACTTATTTGGATTATTGATGTAACTGTGCAAAGAAAGGAATAAAAAGGGAAATTAATTTGTACTTTTCATACATAATCCTGTAAAATAGTTCATTTTCTTTATAAACAGGCTTGAAGTGCCTGTTATTTTGTGGTTTTGAATCATTTTTTAGGTGTGGGTTGTGCGGGATAACGCGGATTTTTTCTTATGATAACATGAGTTTATTATAAGACTAGCTTATAACTGACAGGAATATGAGCAAGACTGATATTGAATTTTAATAATCCTTTTGTCATTTAACTCAAAACCATCCTGTAACGAGTTATTTCTTATATCGAACTTATGTTAATGTTATATCCCGCCGGTAGAGTGGTTTGTGTCTTTCATTGTATGGTTAAGCCTTTTCTATCCTATCCCTAAGCTTAAACTAACGTATCCTTTCTATCTCCATAGCCTTTGGAGTTAACTCCCAAGCTTATGGAGATAACTCCAAAGGCTATGGAGTTAACTCCGCAAGTTTGGGAGATAGAAGTTGTCAGTAAAAGAACCCTTAACCTGAAGGATACAACCGCTTAGCTTGCCGTAGTTTATAGGATAATATATCCTTTCCGTATCCTTCGTTTATTTTATGTCCTGATTACATGTCTTTTATTTCATCCAAGTTCTTCTGGATATCTTCGTCTTTTAACTCATAATTCATCAAGTTACCTGCCAGGTATTGGTCGTATGAGGCCATATCAATCAGCCCGTGACCTGAAAGGTTGAACAGGATCACTTTCTCTTCACCGGATTCCTTGCACTTGTTCGCCTCGCGTACAGCGGCGGCGATGGCATGGCACGATTCGGGAGCCGGAATGATTCCTTCTGCTTGTGCGAACAAACAACCAGCCTGGAAGGATTCTAATTGCTGGATATCAACCGCTTCCATCAGATTGTCTTTCAATAATTGTGAAACGATGACACCTGCACCGTGATAACGGAGACCTCCCGCATGGATATTGGCCGGAGAGAAATTATGCCCCAGTGTAAACATGGGCAGCAACGGGGTATATCCGGCTTCGTCGCCAAAGTCATACTGGAATTTACCACGGGTCAGTTTCGGGCACGAAGCCGGTTCGGCAGCAATGTATCGGGTTTGTTTCCCATTCAGGATAGTGTGGCGCATAAAGGGGAAGCAGATTCCTCCAAAATTGGAACCACCACCAAAGCAACCGATAATCATGTCGGGATATTCGCCTGCCATTTCCATTTGCTTTTCGGCTTCCAGACCGATAACCGTTTGATGCAGTGTGACATGGCTTAATACCGACCCTAGTGTATATTTACAGTTGGGAGTGCTCATTGCCAGTTCGATAGCTTCGGAGATGGCTGTTCCCAGTGAACCTTGATAATTGGGATTACGGGTAATGATATCCTTGCCGGCACGGGTAGACATGGATGGAGAGGCGGTGACCGTTGCTCCGAATGTCTGCATGATGCTGCGGCGATAGGGCTTCTGATTATAGCTGATCTTTACTTGATAAACGGCAGCTTCCAGCCCGAATACCTTTGCGGCATACGATAGAGCGGCGCCCCATTGTCCGGCACCGGTTTCTGTAGTGACATTGGTTACGCCTTCTTCCTTGCAATAATATGCCTGGGCCAGAGCCGAGTTCAGTTTGTGGGAGCCGATGGGGCTGACACTTTCATTTTTGAAATAAATATGTGCGGGAGTCCCTAGTGCTTTTTCCAGTCCGTAGGCACGTACCAATGGTGTGCTGCGATAGTATTTGTACATTTCACGCACTGCTTCGGGAATTTCAATCCATGCGTCTGTCTGGTTTAATTCCTGTTTGCAAAGTTCTTTGGCAAAAATGGGGTAGAGGTCTTCCGGTTTCAGCGCTTCTTTGGTTTTAGGGTTCAACGGCGGCATGGGTTTGGTCTTCATGTCTGCCTGTATGTTGTACCAGTATTTAGGAATTTCATCCTCTGGTAAGATAAAACGTTTCTGTTTTGTGCTCATAATCTTTCAATTTAATAGTTTTGCGGTCAAAATTAGGTAAAAAAAGTATTCCTTACTAATTTTCAACTGCTTTTTTGTCGGGAACAATAAAAAAAGGGATGTCAGAGTAAAAATGCGAAGTTATTTGTTATTATAGGCAGAGATGTGAATATTTTGATTAAGTTTGTTTTCTGTTAATGCAAGATGATATCGACATGGAACCTTTACACAAACTATTTATCTATCGTAAGAAGTTAGTAAAACCGTACATAGAGCGATTGCTGAAATGGATGGACGGGATAACTTATATGATGTCGGCCTTGTTCATCCTTACATTGGTTTATGAGCATGGATTTCTTATTTCTTTTGAAGAAATGGAGATGATAAACACGCTGTATCATTTTGTCTGGATTGTTTTTCTGGTTGATATTTCCCTGCATCTTTTATTAAATTACTCGGATACCAAGCGGAAGTACCGGGGACTGGCATGGATACTGAGTCTGATGCTTTATCTGACTTTGATTCCGGTTATTTTCCATGAACCGGAGGTGCAAGGGGGAATTCATGATTTCTGGTCTTTTTTCCACAGTCGTTTATATCATGTGGTGCTGCTCACTTTGCTTTCGCTGCTGCAATTGTCTAATGGGATAGTCCGGCTGCTGGGCAGGCGCACCAACCCGTCTTTGATCTTTGCATCCAGTTTTCTCATATTTATTCTGATAGGGGCAGCGTTACTGATGCTTCCGCGTGCCACTTATCATGGCATTTCCTTTATCGATGCTCTGTTTACCGCTACCAGTGCCATTTGTGTCACGGGGTTGGTTTCGGTCGATGTCTCTTCTACATTCACGTCCGAGGGGTTGTTCATCATTATCATGCTGATACAAATCGGCGGTTTGGGAGTCATGACCCTGACCAGTTTCTTTGCCATGTTTTTTATGGGGAATACTTCGCTCTACAATCAGTTGGTGGTCCGTGATATGGTAAGCTCTCAGTCACTCAGTTCGCTACTTTCCACCTTATTATATATATTAGGGTTTACCTTGGTGATAGAGGCTGCTGGGATGGGGGTTATTTTTTTAAGTATACATGGCACTATGGGCATGGATATTGAGGAGGAACTGGCTTTTTCTGCTTTCCATTCCATCTCTGCCTTTTGCAATGCCGGATTCTCTACTTTGTATGGAAACTTAGGTAACGAACTGGTACTTCATAATCATAACTTGCTATATATCACTATCTCTTTCCTGGTTATTTTGGGAGGTATAGGTTTCCCGATTCTGGTAAATCTGTATGAAACGGTTTCTTATGAAAGCAAGCGCTTGTATCACCGTTATGTCAAAAAGAATAAGAGGACAATCCGTAAAATACATTTATATAACCTGAATACCCGTATCGTATTGATTATGACGGCTATCTTGCTAGTGACGGGTACTGTGGCCATTGTTGTTTTCGAATGGAATCATGCTTTTGCGGGAATGACGGCTACAGAGAAATGGGTGCAGGGCTTCTTTAACGCAACTTGTCCCCGTACGGCAGGATTTTCAAGTGTGGGCATGACTACTTTCAGTGTGCAGACGTTGCTGCTGATGGTGGTGCTGATGATGATTGGCGGCGGTACGCAGTCTACGGCCGGTGGTGTGAAGGTGAATGTGTTTGCTGTAGTCATGTTGAACTTGCGTGCTATTCTTATAGGTGCCGATAAAGTCAATATTTTCAACAGGGAGTTATCTCATGATTCCATCCGGCGTTCTAATGCCACATTGATTCTTTATCTGCTGATTGTTTTCGCGGGTATCTTCGGTTTAAGCATTCTAGAGCCGCAGGCTTCAGTGATGGCGTTGGTTTTTGAGTGTACTTCGGCACTCAGTACGGTAGGTTCAAGCCTGGATCTGACACCTACTTTGGGAAGTGACAGCAAACTGATTGTCATTGTTCTGATGTTTATCGGACGAGTAGGGGTGCTTACTTTGATATCCAGCCTTATTAAACAGAAAAAAATAACAAAATATAAATATCCGAGTGATAACATCATAATCAACTAGTTATGAAATACATTATTATTGGTTTAGGAAATTACGGCGGAGTGTTGGCCGAAGAGCTTTCCGTATTGGGACATGAGGTAATAGGAGTGGATACAAACGAGCATCGTGTGGATGTGTTGAAGGACAAAATCGCGACTTCTTTTATTATTGATGCTACGGACGAACAATCGCTCAGTGTGCTGCCACTGAAAGATGTGGATGTGGTTATTGTTGCTATCGGCGAGAATTTTGGTGCTTCTGTGCGTGTGGTGGCACTGCTGAAAAAGAAAGGAGTGAAACATATCTATGCCCGTGCGGTAGATGATGTGCATAAGACCGTGCTTGAGGCTTTTAATTTAGATAGTATTCTGACACCGGAGAAAGAAGCGGCACGGAGCTTGGTTCAGTTGTTGGATTTACACGTCAATGTGGAGTCTTTTCAGATTGACGAGGAACATTATGTGATGAAGTTCAAACTTCCTTCTTGTTTTGTAGGCTATAAGGTGAGTGATCTGTCATTAGAAACGGAATTCAATATGAAAATCATTGCATTGATAAAAGGGGAGAAAGTGCTGAACGGTTTGGGTATTTCGATATTGGAGCATCAGGTGGAGAATCATTTTGAGGAAAATTATGAGTTGGAGGAGGAAGATCAGTTGGTTTGCTATGGGCTTTATAAGAATTTTATGGATTTTTGGAAGGCGTTGTAGTAGGAATGCCTTTCAAAGAAAGAATATTTTTTTTCTAAGTGAGATTAAACCTTTTCTTTTGGGTTTAGTCTAACTTAATAAATAATTTAGTTTAGTTTTTAGTTTTCTCTGAAGGCCGGCCAATGTGATATTGCCCGGTTTTCGCTTTTTATGGAGGTTTTCTTGTGAGTGTCCGTTACTTTTTGTTACTTTGTCACCTAGAAATCGAGATTTAGATGAAACAGATATATTTTTTATTTGTCGTTTTGCTGGTTGTAATGACCGCTTGCGGAGGTAAGAAAGAGGCTTCCGTTGATGCAGAACAATTGATGTTCCAAATAGACAGTGTGGATCATGTGACAGGTTTGCAGCGTATGCAGGTTTCACGTATTGACCAGCATATTGTCAGTGGCGGAAAAAAATATAATTTGTTTATAGAGCGTGCTCCCAGTGATTCTCTTCCTTCAGTCAAAAGTGACTTGGGGATTTTTGCCGACAATCGTATCATCGTTAGAATTTCCCGTGAAAATGGGAGCCGGGTCTTTGCCAAAACTTTTACCAAGCAAAGTTTCTCTGGATTCGTAAGTGCTGATCATCTCCGTCATTTTATATTGGAGGGCGTGGTATTTGATGAAGAGAAGACCCGTGAGGGAAAAAATATCATATTGGCTGCCAGTGTGAGTTATCCTCAGACAGATTTGTATATTCCTTTCTCCATCACTATTACTCCTGAAGGAAAAATGAGCATATCTAAAAATGAGGATATGGAGGAGCTTCCTCCCATGTTGGGAGACAGCCTTAATTAAATCTAAAATACAGGAATAATTTTTCGCGTCATAATCTTTTTAGGCGGTTAGTTGTTGGTATGGCATTAACTAACTAAAGAATAAATTAGATTATGAGAAAGATTTTATTTTTAATGGCTATGCTGGTATGCTCTCTTCAGTTCGCCATGGCAGGCGATGTTGTGACCCGCGATGTGAATAAGCTTCCTGTTGCCGCACGTGAAATGATCGGCAAACATTTCTCTCAGACTAAAGTTGCGTATATCAAGATTGAAAAGGACTTGTTTCAGACCACTTCCTATGATGTAAAATTGGCCGATGGCATTGAATTGGAGTTCAATTCAAAGGGAGAGTGGCTTGAGATAGATTGCAAGAACAAGTCGGTTCCTTCTACTTTTATCCCTCAGGCTATTTCCAAGTATATGAAAGCTAATTATAACGGGCATAAAACGGTGAAGATAGAACGTAACCGCAAGGGATATGAACTGACATTGGAAAATGGATTGGAAGTAGACTTCGATCAGTTTGGAGGATTCTTGAAGTTGAGCGATTAAAAAAGATTTTTTCTGTAATAGGGGAACTATCTCTCCTTATAGTAATGATGCCATAAGAGGGTGTATCAGAAATAAATTGAACTATCTTTTTATTATCAGCGTTGAAAAAGATAGTCGTAACGAATTTTGATTCACCCTCTTATGTATTATAAATACAGTTCTCGGTCTTTGCCCTGTTATTAATCCATCGGCTCGTAATCCTTTGCCAGACCGCCTTCGCTGGTTTCCTTATATAAGGAAGGAAGGTCATGACCGGTCTGTTTCATTACTTCCACCACTTTGTCAAAGGATACACGGTGATTACCGTCTGTAAAGGCAGAATAGATATTGGCATCAAGAGCTCGGGCCGCTGCATAGGCATTTCTTTCGATACAAGGGATTTGTACCAATCCGCATACCGGATCGCAAGTCATTCCCAAGTGATGCTCCAAGCCCATTTCGGCTGCATACTCTATCTGGGCCGGGCTACCTCCGAATAATTGGCTGGCAGCGGCGGATGCCATTGAACAGGCCACTCCTACTTCTGCCTGGCAACCGGCTTCGGCTCCGGAAATGGAGGCGTTGTGTTTTACTATATTTCCTATCAATCCGGCAGTAGCCAGTGCTCTTAAAATCCGCATATCGCTGAAGTCACGGCTTTTTTGCAAGTGATAAAGTACAGCCGGAACCACTCCGCATGATCCGCAAGTAGGGGCTGTGACGATTTTGCCACCTGAGGCGTTTTCTTCACTGACTGCCAGAGCGTATGAGAATACTAACCCGCGGGAACGCAGATTGTCCTTATAACCTTTTGCCTTAATATAGTAAGTGGAGGCTTTTCTGCGCAGATTGAGTGGCCCGGGTAATACGCCTTCTTGATCCAAACCACGCTCAATGGCTTCTCTCATGGTTTTCCATACTTCTGCCAGATAGTCCCAGATGTCTTCGTCTTCACATTGCTGGACGTATTCCCAGTAATTGCGCCCGGTACGTTCACACCAGTAGAGGATTTCACTCATACGGTTCATATCATAGATTTCCGGAGTTGAGCCTTTGTCGTGCCCTTCTTCGGCTAGAGCACCTCCGCCTACACTGAAAACAGTCCATTCATCTGTCACCTTTCCTTTTTCATTCAAAGATTTGAAAGTCATTCCATTGGGATGAAACGGATAGAAGACATGGGCTTTCCAGATAATTTCTGTAGGCGCATGCGGTTGCAATGTATCTAAAATGGCTACATCGGTCATGTGTCCTTTACCGGTAGCGGCGAGGCTTCCATAAAGAGTAACTTGAAAAGCTTTGGCTTCGGGATGTTTTCCTAAGAAGATTTCAGCAGCCTTGCGCGGTCCCATAGTATGACTGCTGGACGGACCGGTGCCGATGCGGTATAGTTCTCGGATAGATTTCATTTCGTTTTATAAGGTTAGTTATTATGAGGAACAAAGGTATAAAATAAAAGGGGGAAAGTAGCAAAAAAGGAAAAGAAAAACTCTCTTGACAAATAGGAAAGTTGTCAGGAGAGTTTGGAAAACCACCGGTAGGATTTGGTGTATTGTCTTTATTCTAATTGTCTTTGGATACCTTTGTCACCGACGACAAAATACTGATTATTTTCAATCAGCATGGCACGTCCGCGCTTTTTTTCCCGGTTTTCTTTATTGTCCACATTTACTCCGATAACCTTGCCGTTATAGAAAGTGGAAATATCTTTGAAAATGGTATGTCCCACAATAATGTGTTTTGCCTTATAACGGTCCATAATCATTTCTAGGGAGTCTTTTGCCAGCGGATTGTATTTGCCATCGGTGCGTACCAGTCCGCGATACCAGATGGGACCGCTGTTTCCATACAGGAAGGCTGTGAGTGGAGAAAGCGCTTTGCGTTCTTTTTTCGTCATAAATAGTCCTTTACTCATTTCTTCATTGACAGTGGGAATGCTCAAGTTCTTGTCATAGAAGTCTTTGCCCAGTCCGGCATGTACATATAGGTCGTTACCTATCATTTGCATGGTGTTACGGGTTCCCAACCATCTGCCCAGTTCGGTATCGGGACCGAATAGCCGGGGGTATTCCATCTTTAGTTTTTCTGCTAATATTTTATATTTTTCTTTGGTGTATCGGAGGTCATTGGCCAGTACCATCGGTTCATGATTTCCCAGTATGAACGATACGTGTCCTCCGGCTTTGGCTGCTTCCTCTTCCAGTTTGTAAAATAGCCAGAAGATTTGCGGTACATCTTTTCCTCTGTCAAAAATATCACCGATAATCATCAGATGGTTTTTCCCGAAGCTCCATTTGTAGTCTTTATCAATGATATGATTGCCTTGTAACAGGCTGATTACACAGTCCAGCCTTCCATGAGGGTCGGACATGACAAAAACTTTGTCTGCCTGGGGATAATTCCATCCGGGACGTTTTACCGGGTGTAGTTTTACATCAAATGGAAACCTGCCTTTGTGGTCTGTCACATGCAGGGTAAAGTTTTGAGGTAATGTGGTATAAGTGGTATCAATGATATTCCCTTTCTTATCTACATTGATTACTCTGATTTGGCCGTCAGGCTGATACAATACGTATGGACCGTCGGCTGTTAATTCTTCTTTTTTCTCTTTTTCTTCACGGGCTTTCCGCTCTAATTCTTCTTTTTCCCTGTGGCGGCGTTCATTTTCCTCATGCTTTTCTGCGGTACGCTTAGCTGCACGGAGTTTACCTATAACCTCCTCAATTTCATCTGAGGAATACTTGCTGTCAATATTCCCCGCAAGCCCCAAAATATCAAAAAGACTCAACTGTGCACTGTCACCAGAATGATTTTTATTAGACATGTACCGTCACGCTCCGATCCTCTTTTGTTCACCAATTTAATTATATTTTACAGCAGAGAATGTACCAATTTCGGAACATAGAAAAAGCAGACTGCGTTTTCACAGTCTGCTTTTCTTGTAAAGACAGTTGTATTTAGGTGTGTCTCGCTCTGGATACAGATCCTTTCTTAATCGAAATGTATCTCCTACTCGTCAGCGAAAAAATGCCGTTAAAAAGGAAATCCAGAAAATATATGATAATTCTAAACAGAATTATGGCGCCCCTAAAATTGCTCAGGAACTACGTAAATCTGGCGAAACCATCAGTCAACGCACCGTAGGTAAATATACATGCGTGAAATGGGCATTCGTGCCCAGTGGACCAAACCGTGGACT
>ERZ780070.666-NODE-666-length-14125-cov-3.995807_pt1 | contig 14125 bp, 8 predicted proteins | sample MGYA00511577_ERZ780070 | MGnify/ENA primary metagenome ERZ780070 (study PRJEB29588, sample SAMEA2162530) | human gut metagenome | biome: human gut; feature: human-associated habitat; material: faeces | place: Denmark | collected 2008/2010 ...
GGACGAGGGCGGGGGCGGAGGCAAGGGGCGGGGCCTCGGGTAGGAGTGCAGAGGGCGAAGCCCTTTGCAAGGAGAGTGGTTATGAAAAGAAAGGTGTTCCTGTTTGGAGGAAGCGGCGGACGGATGCTCGAAGCGCTGCTGTTTATGGCGTTCGCGGGTATTACGCCGGAGGAAACGCTGGATTTGGTGCTGTGCGACCCTGATGGCGATGGGATGCACGGCGCTGTTCAGCTGCGTCAGGAATTGGCGGATTATCAGCGCATCTGGGCGTCCCGGACGTATATCGGCACGGATCATCCTGCCTTCCAGACCGAAATCAACCTCCGCACATGGTGCGATCCGCTGCCCATGAACGCGAAAACGCTCGCGGACTGGACGCAGGACGAAAAGCAGGATGCCCTGCTCTGTCAGGCGCTTTTTCCGGCGGATACCGCGTCTCTTGACCTCAGGCAGGGCTTCCATGACCACCCCGAACTCGCGCGCGTGGCGTTCGCGGCGATGCTCAGCGAATGCGAAAACGACCCCGATGATGCCATGCACCGCACGCTTGATGAGATTCAGTCCACCCTGAATGCGGGCGAGGAAGTCCGCGTTGTACTGGCAGGTTCGCTCTGCGGCGGCACGGGCGCGGCGGGCATCGAGAGCGTCGCAGCCCTCCTCCAGAACCGCTTCGGGCAGAATGACAATTTCCGCATGGCCGCGGTGCTGATGCTTCCTTGCGCCGACGGGGAATCGCCCGCGCGCGCACAGGCGGCGTTGGAGAGAATCAGCATAGAAAACGCCCTCCAAACCGTCTGCATGATTGGACTTCCGCAGAGCGCGCAGTCCTCCGGCGGCAACGATTTGCCCCGCCTGACCGACTGGCTTGGCGCGTACTGCATGGATGTGCTGCTGCACCGCCCGACGTGGCTGACGGGTACGTTCACAGTGCAGACCGCAGACGGCGCGGCAAACTGGAAGCTCTTCGGCAAGGGGGATGAACGTTATCGCGTGGCGTTTGGCGGATTGCTCAAAGGCGCGCTGCTCTGGCAGCGGAAGATTCTTCCGACGCTGGAAAAACGGCTTGCGAAGGGCAATGCGCTCAAAAGCGGGTGGATTGGCTGGTATTCGCATTATTTTCGCGGCGCGGCGGAAGATATCGAGGATGTTCGCGCCGATGCACAGGCCATTGACCGCCTGACGCAGGTCGCGCTGCTGTATCTGGCGGGCATCATCCGCTCACTGCCGCTGGATCTGCGCTATGCGTCCGTGCTGGAAACGGCGCGGGAGCAGGGCAGGGAGCACTACGACATGCAGATTCGCCGCGCAGGGGAACTGGCTGTTCTGCGCTACGATGCCGAGCAAAACGGAATGCAGGAGGACAACGACGTCCACCGCGAAAACGCCGACACCGACCCGGAAGCGGCGGCGGCGCTGGAACGCATTGCGCGGATGGCGGAGAGCATACAGAACGAGGACAACGTGCAGAAAACGTTCAACCGGCAAATGGGCGGGCAGGCGGCGATGAAGATGGTGCTGGATGCGCTGGAAAAGGCGGAGAGCGAGAATGACCGCCTGATTCGCGACTACGCCGAGGCGATTCGCCGCATTGCGCAGGCGGAAGCTGTCGTCAAGCCGTCCGAGCGCTTCCGCATTGACGACGCGAAGACGAAGCTCAAGCGCATGGAACGCCACAAGCAGATGGCGGCGGGCATGTGCGAGATGCTGCGCCACGACGCGCAGGAGATGCGCGATGGTCAGCTGCGGTTCGAGAAGCCGACGCTGATCTCCGCCGCGCCGGAGAACGGGCTGTTTTTGCAGGAAGCGATGGATCGGCTGCTGCGCGGCGAAAAAGAAGGGCGGAAGGAACTCGCAGCGTGGTTCCCTGTTTTGGTTCAGGGCGGCAAAACGGCGGATTTGCGCAGGACGATGAAGCAGCTGGGGCGCGGGGCGAAGGAAAAGGATGCGCCCGCTGTGCAGCTGCTGCTTGTTGCCATGGAAACCGCCATGCAGGAGGAAAACGCATGAGCAAACTGCTTTTTCTGCCCGATCGAAACGGCAGGGAGAAGGAATCGGAGGGAGCAGGGCTTGTCCGGCTGAGCGCCGATACGTCGGAAATGGCGGCGCTGGCGAAACGGATGGTCATCCGGCAGGAAACGGACGAAATCACCCCCGACGCGGCGTATCAGGGCGCAATGGCGCTGGCGCTGCTGCTGGACAGCTGGCAGGGGACAGATGTACGCCTTGCAGTGCGGACGATTGACGCGCAAAAGTCGCGCTTTGCATCGTGGGTGATGGCGGCGCGCCCGATGGAGCAGCGCAATCAGCCGATTCGCCTGCTGATGCTTGTCAAAGATCAGCAGGAAGCGCTGCTGGGGCGTGTGGACGCGGAAAACGGCTTGACGCTCGCAGCGCAGATGGGCGACATCTGGGACATGCTGCCGGAACGCGCAACATGGGTGAATCGGGAGGATAAGTGCTTCGGCAGCCCACTGCCGCTGCTCAACGAGGCGGACTGCGATCTGCTGCTCCGCCGCCTGCACCGGATGAATCTGCCGGGCGACCGCGCGAAGTCCTTCCGGGCGGCGCTGAATCAGCGGCTGACGCAGGAGCGCGAGATGCTCTCCCATAGCGAGGAAGAAACGCTGGCGCGGCTGGCGATTCGCACGCAGGCAGCGCTGGGGATGATGAAAGTGCCGGGTTTTGTGGTGCTGGAAGAAAATTCGCTGACGGACACGGAAAACTCGCTGATGCAGTGCTTCACGGCGGAAACGGTCGGGGTGAGCGAGGCGCTTAAACGTCAGCAGGTGCTCCTGTGGCACGGCAAGGCGTTCGGGCGCAGCAGCAAGGTGCTGGGCTGGACGGACACAAACTGGCCGGATGAGGCGGAAACGCTCGGCAGCGTGGAGCAGGAAATTGCTTTGATGGCGGACGGCTCAGTTTGGTGGAACAAGAAGCTGGCGGATGCGCTGAATGCGTACCTGCGTGAGCGGAGCGACAAGGCGCTGCTGCCCGCGGCGCGCGAATACCTGACGCTGGTCAAGGGGCAGGCGGAGCAGAATGCGCGGCAGGTGCAGGGCACAGTGACGCTGCAATTCCCGTGGCGGGCGGACAGCGGCGCGGTGCAATCGCTCTTGCAGGAAGCCTTGGGCGACGGCTGGCAGGAAGCCGCGAAGCAGCCGTTTTCGCAGCGCCTGACGTGCCTGACCGGGGTGCAGCTCGGCGACCAAGCCTTGCGCACCTGCTGCATCCTCGAAAACGCGACGATGCTGCCGCCACTGTCTATGGAAATGGCGAAAACGATCGCGGAGAACCCGAACGCGCTGGCGCTGGATGCTTTCCGCTACCAGGTGGAGGAGGACGGCAGCGTCACCGCGTCGTATCTACTCAGGGCGCGGGGCGAAGTGCGGTTTGTGCGCACCTACGCGCCGGATGAGCAGCTGTACCTGGAAAACCCGCCGATGGTGGCGGTGTACCCGTGTGCGCCGATGGCGTTCTGGCATCAGTATCAGGTGCTGGTGAAGGGCGGCGACGCGAAGGTGTACGCGCTGTCCGACGGGCAGTGGCAGGGCGTGGAAAATCGGGAAAACTGGACGGCGTTGCTGACGGCGCAGTACCCATCCTGCTTGACGCTGGAAAAGGACGGCGAGAGCCTCGGCGCACTGCCGAACATCCTCGATAAAGAGCCGGACGCGGGCGGAAATCAGCCTGCGATTGCGTCCATTGACCTCGGTACGGCGGTCACAGCGGTGACGCTGACCATCGGCGGACGGGAGATTCCGGCGACGCACCGTCCGCTCCTGCGGATGCTGCTGACCCTATCCGACACGCCGATGGACGACATGATGACGAGCCTGACGATGGCGGCAAACCTCATCCCGACGGCGGTGGTGCTGACGGGCGCGGGCGATGTGCCGGGACGGGACGGCTATGTGTACCGCCCGGCGGACATGGGCGCGCTGGCGGCGAAGGAGGAAAATCGTCTGCTGACCGGCTTCAAATGGCGCAGCGACGCGGCGGGCGTTCGGGCGCGGACACTGCTGATTCAGCAATTGATGCTGGACACGGCGCTAAGTGCCGTCCTGCAAGGCGCGGGAAGCCTGTCGTGGCGCATTGCCGTGGAGGATGACATGGGCGAAGGCGGACGACGCGCGGTGCTGGATGCGGTGGAAAACGGCGCGGCGGCGGCGACGATTGCCTCCGGGCTTGCGCCTGTCCCCGGCACGGAGCGCGTTTCGTGGACGACGGAGACAGCGGCGCTGGGCGCGTACCTGCGCGGCGAGGGCGGAATCCACGGCGGATGTGCGGCACTGGACATTGGCGCGGGCAGCATCCGCGCGGCGATCTATCTGCAGAACCGCACGACCCCGGAGCGCAGCGCGAACATCCCGTATGGCACGCAGCTGACGCTCTACGAGACGTACGCGAATCACCCGGAACGTATCGAATATGATTTTGGCGGCTGCTCAATGGGGAGCTTATCGCTGGCGAAAGATGCGCTGACGGCGGCGTTCTCCGTTGCATCGGATACGCAGGCGCACGTCGGCAAAACGTGCATGATGCTCGACCTCCTGCTGACTGAGAACGCCGCGCCGCTGGCGATGCACTTGAACGCGCGCGCAAACGCCGGGCAGGTGACATTCTTACAGAGCGTAGCGGCGGAATATCTGGCGGGGGCGCTGTTCACTGCGGGCCTGCTGACGGCGGACGTGCAGGCGGATTCGATGCAGAATCACTATCTGCCCGCGTCGCTGCCGGTAGCGCTGACGGGCGGAGGAGCGCTGCTTGTGAACCTGCTGCCGTCGGGAATGGTGGCTAATCTGAACCAGTTCGTATCCGTCGCAACGGGGCGGACGTATGCAGCGGGAAACATCCAAGTGCAGCTGATGCGCGAAGGCAAATGGGCGCTGAGCCGGGGGCTAAGTGCGCTGAAAACGCTGGAAATTCCGCCGGAAACGCCGGATTTGACGCGGCATCAGTCCTTCTCAGAGCAAATGCTGCACCTGATGCAGACGCTCTGCACGGTCTGTCCGGCGCACATGTGGCTGCTGCATCCCGGACTGTTTGACAGCATGGGGCGGATGACGCCCGCGGGCATTGACACAGTGCGGCGTGTTTCCGCGCGCACCTTCGGCGAGGATGACGATATGCCCGCGTCGGTGATGCAGTTCCTTTCGGAGCTGCGGAGGTCGCCGATTGTCGCGGATCAGCTGACGCCGCCGGGAAACTGATACTAATTCTCATCTAAACCATGTCATTCGCACAGCATCTTTTCCGCCCTGGCTTTGCTTCGTTCCGCTCGCGCGTACCTCCAGTACGCCTCGCTTCACTCAGCTTTGCCAGAACGAAAAATTTGCTATGCTCGATGCCATGTTTTAGAATCGAATTAGTATGATTTTTGCACAACAAAACCCGCGCTTCGGCAGGAATACCTCCTGTCAAAGGCGGGTTTTTTGATTCGTCTTATACTATTTCCAGATTCACCTGCGCCATCTGCTTGCGCCTTTTCATCTGGAAATAGTATTATTCCACCAATTTGAACCCTTGTTCCGTTAACTTTGCTTTGATTTCCTCAATCTGTGCAAAATCACGCGTTTCCATACTAATCCGCAGCAAACAGCTTGTCACCGCATATGCCGCGTCCGACCGTTCATGCGTCACGCCCACAATGTTCGCGCCGCACTCCGAAATCACCTGCGTCACGCCCAGCAGCTGTCCCGGCTTATCGTCCAGCGCAATCGTCAGCAGGCAGTTGCGTCCTTCGCGCTGCAAACCGCGCGTGATGACGCGGCTCAAAATGTTCACGTCAATGTTGCCGCCGGAAATCAGGCAGCAGACCTTCTTGCCGGCAATCGGCAGCTTGCCGAACATGGCCGCAGCGACCGTGACTGCGCCCGCGCCTTCCGCGACCAGCTTCTGCTTTTCCATCAGCGCCAGAATCGCCGCGGCGATTTCGTCCTCGCTGACCGTGACGACCTCGTCGACGTACTTACGTACCATGTCAAGCGTAATATCGCCGGGGTGCTTGACCGCGATGCCGTCGGCAAATGTGCGTACGCTGTCAAGTGTGATGGCTTCTCCGGCTTCCAGCGAGCGCTTCATGCTGGGGGCGTTCTCCGCCTGCACGCCGTAGACTTTTACCTTAGGGTTTAGCGATTTGATGGCGCACGCGACGCCGGAAATCAGCCCGCCGCCGCCGATGGAGCAAACGACCGCGTCCACATCAGGCAGCTGATCGAGAATTTCCAGACCGATTGTGCCCTGACCGGCGATAACCTCCTCATCGTTGAAGGGGTGGATGAAGGTCATGCCTGTTTCCTGCTGCAGCTGGCAGGCGTAGTTGTAAGCGTCGTCATATGCGCCCTTGACGAGGCAGACCTCCGCGCCGAGGGCTTTGGTGGCTTCAACCTTGCTGATAGGCGCGCCGTCGGGCATACAGACAATCGCCTTGATACCCATGCGGGACGCGGCGAGCGCGACACCCTGCGCGTGGTTGCCCGCGGAGCAGGCAATAATGCCGGCTTTGCGCTGTTCCTCGTTCAGCTGGCTGATTTTATAATATGCGCCGCGCAATTTGAATGAACCGGTTAACTGAAGATTTTCGGTCTTGAGGTAGAGGTCGTAGCCCTGCGAGAGCTTCGCGGCGTAGATGACGTCAGTCTTGCGGGCGACAGGCTTCAGGACGTAGGCTGCATGGTAGATTTTATCGAGCGTCAGCATGGTGGTGAAATCTCCTTTGTGAAAGGATATTGATGAGGAAAGGTTGCTTTGATTGACTTGGAAAAGGAAATGTGCTTTTTTTGTTGCAGGGGGAATCGCCTCTGCGGAGGCGACCAAAGGGCTTTCCGATCGCCCTTTGGAAACCTTCGGTCGCCACTAACGGAGTTGACTTTCTTCGTTGCAGGGGGACGCGCCTGCGGGCGCGCAAGGGGGCTTTCCGGTCGCCCCCTTGACCCCTTCGGCGCGGTCACTCCCATGTTACTTGGTTTGTATTGCGGCTTGGGTTACGTTTGTAATCCTGCAATATAATTGATGAACTGCTGTGCGGTACGACCAGAAACACCGCCGTGGCGGATTTCCCAGCGGTTCGCGGCTTGCAGAAGCTCGTCTTCGGTCAGGGTCAAGCCGTCGGGGAGGCGCGCGGCGATGCCTCTCACGATGTCGTGGTACTGCTGGCGGTTCGGGCTGACGTAGCAGATGGCGCAGCCGAAACGCGCCGCCAGCGACAGCTTCTCTTCCATCGTGTCTGAACGGTGGATATCGCCGTTGTGTTCCATGTCGTCGCGGTCCTTCCACGTCTCTTGGACGAGGTGACGGCGGTTGGACGTCGCGACAATCAGCACATTCGCCGGGCGCGTCTCCACACCGCCCTCAATGACGGCTTTCAGGAACTTGTACTCCACTTCGTGTTCCTCGAACGACAAATCGTCGATGAAAATCATGAAGCGGTAGTTGCGGTTCTTGATTTTTGCAATCACCTGCGATAAAAGCCCAAACTGGTGCTTGTAGATTTCAATCATCCGCAAGCCGCGGTCAGCGTATTCGTTCAGAATCGCCTTGACGGAGGTGGATTTGCCCGTGCCCGCGTCGCCGTAGAGCAGCACGTTGTTCGCCGCGCGCCCCGACACGAATGCTTCCGTGTTCTGTCGAAGCTCCTTCTTCTGCGGCTCATAGCCAATCAGGTCGGAGAGCAGGACGGAATCAATGTTGTTGATGGCGTTGAGCGTAAACGAGCCGTTTTCATCCTCCTGAATGCGGAATGCCCTGTTCAAGCCGAACATGCCCACGCCGCAGTCACGGTAATGCGCCGTCACGAGGTCGAAAATCTCGTTCTCGTCCTTTGCATTCGCAATGGCGGCGGACAGCGCCCGCACCTTTTCTGATACCGTGCGGTAGTACATCTGCGCCTTTTTCGGGATGGCGGTGTAATTCTCCAGCACGGTAAAGCAGTCGATGCCCAAATCCTGCTCGATGGGCGCGAAATCGAAGTCAAACAGGCGCTTGAAAACGGCAAAATCCGCCTTGGCGAAGTGGTTGACGCTGCCGTCGCTTGCGCCGACCCGCTCACAGGTCAGCGAGAAGCTGTTCTCGTTCATCATCAGCACGAACGTCAGGTAGTCATGCCACAGATTGCAGTTGAAGCCGTAGCGCGTCGCTAAATCCAGCAGACGCTTGACCTGCTGATAAATGCGCGACACCAGCACCGGCTTTTCGCATTCGCCGTGCGCCCAGTCGGAGAAAATGCCGGACAGTTGGCGCAGGATGCTGTCCTCGCCCAGATTGGAGTAGAGCAGCAGCTGCGATACCTCTCGATACATAGATTATCCTCTTACAGGCGCGCAAGAATTGCGTCCGTCATTTCGGTGCAGGTCAGCGGCTGAATGTCCGACTGCCCGACGATATCCGCCGTGCGCAGCCCGTCGTTCAGGGCGGCGTCCACCGCGCGCTCGATGCAGTCTGCCTCGTCCGCCATGTCGAAGGCGTAGCGCAGCATCATGGCGGCGGAGAGAATGGTGGCAATCGGGTTCGCTTTGTTCTGACCGGCAATATCTGGCGCAGAACCGTGAATCGGCTCATACAGTCCGCGCTTCGTCGCGCCCAGAGACGCGCTCGGCAGCATCCCGATGGAGCCGGTAATCTGGCTCGCTTCGTCGGAGAGAATGTCGCCGAACATGTTGCTCGTCACGACGACATCGAACTGGCTTGGACGGCGGACAAGCTGCATGGCGGCGTTGTCCACCAGCATATCGCTGACGGTCACGTCCGGATACTCCTGCGCAATCCGATGCACCGTCTCGCGCCACAGCCGGGATGTTTCCAGCACGTTCGCCTTGTCGATGGAAATCACGTTCTTGCGGCGCTTGCGGGCGGCGTCAAACGCGGCGCGGGCAATGCGCTCAATCTCCATGACGCTGTACCGCTCGGTGTCGTAAGCCTCTGCGCCATACTGTCCCTCGCGGCGGCCGCGTTCGCCGAAGTAAATGCCGCCGGTCAGCTCGCGCACCATCATCAGGTCAAAGCCCTGTGCCACGATGTCCGAACGCAGGGGGCATTCGTCCTTCAAGGCGGGATACAGCTTCGCCGGGCGCAGGTTCGTGTACAGCCCCATGGCGGCGCGGATGCCGAGAAGCCCCTTTTCCGGGCGCAGATTCGCAGGTTGACTGTCCCACTTCGGGCCGCCGACCGCGCCAAGCAGCACGGAATCCGACGACAGGCAGCCGTCAATCGTCTCCTGCGGCAGGGGATTGCCCGTTTCGTCAATCGCCGCGCCGCCAATCAGATAGCGGGTGAAGGTGAATGTATGCCCGAACTTTTCCGCAACGGCTTCCAGCACTTTCACGGCGCTGTCCACGATTTCCGGGCCGATGCCGTCGCCACGCAGCAGAGCAATGTGTTTTTCCATTTTATTCTGCCTCCATGTTCTGCTGACGTGCCTTCAAATAGGAGAGAAGCCCACCGTGCGCAATAATCTTCTGGATAAAGGGCGGGAAAGCCGTCGCGTGGTATGTTTTCCCGGTCGTTTCATCGGTGATGGTGCCGGTCGCAAAATCAACCGATACTTGGTCGCCGTTTGCAATCTCCGCCGCCGCTTTGGGGCATTCCAGAATCGGGAAGCCGATGTTGATGGCGTTGCGGTAGAAAATGCGCGCGAAGCTCGGCGCAATGACGCAGGAGACGCCGCACGCGCGGATGGCAATCGGCGCATGTTCGCGGGAGGAACCGCAGCCGAAGTTCGCGCCGCCGACGATGATGTCCCCCGGCTGCACCTTCTGCGCAAAGGTTGCGTCAATGTCCTCCATGCAGTGCTTCGCAAGTTCATCGGGCGAGGGGGCGTTCAGGTAGCGCGCGGGGATAATCACATCCGTATCCACGTTGTCGCCGTATTTGTAAACCTTGCCGCTGGGCATGTTACTGCGCCTCCTTTGCAATGTCACCCGGGTCTGCGACGCAGCCCATGATGGCGGATGCCGCCGCAACCGCGGGGGATGCCAGAACCACTTCGCTCTTGACGTGTCCCATGCGCCCGACGAAGTTGCGGTTCGTCGTCGCGACGGCGCGTTCGCCCTCGCACATGCAGCCCATGTGTCCGCCGAGGCACGGGCCGCATGTCGGCGTGGACACGGCGCAGCCCGCTTCGATGAAGATTTCGGTCAAGCCTTCCTTGATGCAGTCCAGCGACACCTGCTGCGTCGCCGGAATGACGATGCAGCGCACGCCGTCATGTACATGATGCCCCTTGAGGATTTCCGCCGCCTGCCGCAAATCGCTGATGCGCCCGTTCGTGCAGCTGCCGATGACGACTTGCTGAATCGGCAGCCCCTTCACTTCGCTGACGACCTTGGTGTTGCTGGGCAGGTGGGGCAGGGAGACAGTCGGTTCAAGCGCGGAGAGGTCAATCTCCACCGTGCGCTCGTATTCCGCGTCGGGGTCGGCTTCATATGCCGTCCACGGACGGTCAACACGCCCGAAAACGTACTCAACCGTCTTTTCGTCCACCGGGAAAATGCCGTTCTTGCCGCCTGCTTCAATCGCCATATTCGCAATCGTGAAGCGGTCATCCATGGTCAGGTTTTTTACGCCCTCGCCCGTGAACTCGATGCTCTTGTACAGCGCACCATCCACGCCAATCAGCCCAATCAGGTGGAGGATAACGTCCTTGCCGGAGACGTAGGGGCGCATTTTGCCCGTCAGCACCACTTTGATGGCGCTTGGCACGCGGAACCAGTTTTCGCCCGATGCCATGCCCGCCGCCATATCGGTCGAGCCGACACCGGTCGAGAACGCGCCGAGCGCGCCGTAAGTGCAGGTGTGGCTGTCCGCGCCGATAATCAGTTCTCCCGGCGCGACGATGCCCTTTTCCGGCAGCAGCGCATGTTCAATGCCGACCTGCCCGACGTCGAAAAAGTGGGTAATCTGGAATCGGCGGGCGAAATCGCGTGCGGTCTTGCACAGCTGGGCGGACTTGATGTCCTTGCACGGCGTGTAGTGATCCAGCACGATGGCGATTTTATCCTTGTCGAACACGCGGGTGAAGCCGGCTTTGTCAAACACGCTGACGGCGACGGGGGTCGTTACGTCGTTGCCGAGCACGAGGTCGAGCTTTGCCTCAATCAGGTCGCCCGCTTTGACTTCGGGCAGCCCCGCGTGAGCGGCGAGGATTTTTTGCGTCATGGTCATTCCCATGGATTTACACCTCTCCCTTCGCGCGCCGCGCAGCATAGGCACGGAGCTTGTTCATGGCGCTGATGTAGGCGCGCACGGATGCTTCGACGATGTTGGTGTGCAGCCCGCGCCCGGAGAACGTGCGGTTGTCACAGCTGAGCTTGACCGACACGTCGCCCATGGTGTCCTTGCCGGGGGAAATCGAATTGATGCGGTAGAGGTCGAAGGAATGCTCGACGGGGCGGATAATCTGGTCAATCGCCTCAAACGCGGCGTCCACCGGACCGTCGCCGGAGCAGACGGCTTCAAACTGCTGCCCGTCCAGTTCCAGCCGGACGACGGAGGTCGAAGTCGTCATGTTGGATGTGTGCACCGCGAACCACATCAGCTTGTAGCCGTCCACCTCGGCATCGTCGGTCGTGGTGGAGTGGGTGACGATGGCGAGAATGTCCTGGTCGGTGACGTTCTTCTTCTTGTCGCAGAGGACTTTGAACTCCTCGAAGCAGCGCGCAAGCTCTTCGTCCGGCAGCTCGTACCCCATTTCCTTCAGCCGCGCGGCGAAAGCGTGCTTGCCGGAGTGCTTGCCCAGCACGATGTTGTCCATGCGGATGCCGACGGATTCGGGCGTGAGAATCTCGTAGGTCTTCTTGTTCGCCAAAACACCGTGCTGGTGGATGCCGCTTTCGTGCCGGAAGGCGTTGACGCCGACAATCGGCTTGGTCAGCGGTGCGCTCTGGCCGATGATGTTGTAGACGGTCTTGCTCGCGCGGGCAATTTGCGTCGTGTCGATGCGGCAGGGCGTGTCGCCGAAAATGTCCGGGCGTGTGCGCATCGCCATCACGACTTCTTCCATCGCGGTGTTGCCCGCGCGTTCGCCCAGCCCGTTGATGGTGCATTCAATCTGCCGTGCACCGCCCAAAACGCCCGCGAGGGAGTTCGCAACCGCCATGCCGAGGTCGTTGTGGCAGTGGACGGAAAATTCCACCTTGTCGCTGTTCTCCACGCCCGCCATCACGTCTTCAATCAGCTTGCGCATTTCGTCCGGCGTGGTATAGCCGACGGTGTCAGGCAGGTTGATGACGGTCGCGCCGTTCTTGACGGCGGCATTGACGACCTGAATCAGGAAATCGGTATCCGAGCGAGTGGCGTCCTCGCAGGAGAACTCGATGTTGCTGGTGTACTGCTTGGCGTACTTGACCATTTCTGCCGTGCGCGTCAGCACCTGTTCGGGGGTCATTTTGAGCTTATACTCCATGTGGAGCGGCGACGTGGCGAGGAAAACGTGGATGCGCGGGTCGGCAGCATTCTTGACGGCTTCCCATGCGCAGTCAATGTCCTTCTGTGTCGCGCGGGCGAGGGAGGCGACGGAGCAGTCGCGCACCGTCTCCGCGATGGTCTTGACGCTCTCAAAGTCGCCGGGGGAGGAAATTGCGAAGCCGGCTTCGATAACATTCACCTTCAGGCGCTCCAGACACTTCGCTACCTCGATTTTTTCCTTCAGATTCATCGAGCAGCCGGGCGACTGTTCGCCGTCGCGCAGTGTCGTATCAAAAATCTTAATCTGATTCATGCGCGGAAAACCATCCTTTCAAACAGTGCGGGGACTGTAAATAGTGGAAATAACGAGTGATTATAATCAGCTTTATTCGAGAATTGCGCCCTTATCCGCAGAAGATACCAGCTTCGCGTAGCGCGCCAGATACCCCGTTTTCACCTTCGGTTCGGGGCAAACCCACGCTGCTTTCCGCTTTGCCAGCGTCTCCTCATCCACCTTCAATTCAATTGTGCACTTCGGAATATCAATCGCGATTCGGTCGCCCTCTTCCACCAGCGCAATCAGTCCGCCCGCGGCGGCTTCCGGGCTGATATGCCCAATTGACGCGCCGCGCGTCGCGCCGGAGAAACGCCCGTCAGTCAGCAGGGCGACGCTTTCGCCTAAGCCCATGCCGCAAATTGCGGAGGTAGGGTTCAGCATCTCGCGCATCCCCGGCCCACCCTTCGGGCCTTCGTAGCGAATCACAACCACGTCGCCCGGCACAATCTTCCGGGCGTAAATCGCGGCGATTGCGTCCTCTTCGCTGTCGAACACGCGCGCAGGGCCTTCATGTACCATCATTTCCGGCGCAACGGCGCTCTGCTTGACGACGCAGCCGTCTTTTGCCAGATTGCCCTTCAAAACGGCAATGCCGCCGCTGGTAGAATACGGGTTGTCAACCGGGCGGATGATGCGCTCGTCGCGGTTGATGACGCCTTCGAGGTTCTCCGCCATTGTCTTGCCTGTGCAGGTCATCACCGACGTGTCGAGCAAGCCCTTCTTCGTCAGCTCCTTCATCACGGCGAGGACGCCGCCCGCGCGGTCGAGGTCTTCCATGAACGTATCACCCGCCGGCGCAAGGTGGCAAAGGTTCGGGGTGTGGGCGGAAATCTCATTCGCGTGGTCAAGGTTGATGGTCACGCCTGCTTCGTGCGCGATGGCGGGCAGGTGGAGCATCGTGTTCGTGGAGCAGCCGAGCGCCATGTCAACGGTTTCAGCGTTGTTGAACGCGGCAGGGGTCATGATGTCGCGCGGGCGGATGTTCTTCTCCACCAGCGTCATAATCTGCATCCCGGCGTGCTTGGCGAGGCGCAGACGCGCGGAGTACGGCGCGGGAATCGTGCCGTTGCCCGGAAGCCCCATGCCCAGCGCTTCGGTCAGGCAGTTCATGGAGTTTGCGGTGTACATGCCAGAGCAGCTGCCGCAGGACGGGCAGGCCCGTCCACCCGCGTCCCCGTCAGGGTATGGGCTTTCCGGCACACGCCGCCGCAGCGCCTCCACGCCCATCCGGCAAGCCTCGTTCACCGGCTCAAGGCTCTCATACGCCTCCCTGTGTTCCGGGTCTAAAATCTCAATGGCCCGTTCATTCTCCATCTTCCACGCCCTCCATGCCGATCTGCCCCGCGTCCTCCGCGTCGTCCTCGGCCTCCTCGATAACTGCCTCCCGGC
>ERZ780070.669-NODE-669-length-14102-cov-2.723215_pt1 | contig 14102 bp, 30 predicted proteins | sample MGYA00511577_ERZ780070 | MGnify/ENA primary metagenome ERZ780070 (study PRJEB29588, sample SAMEA2162530) | human gut metagenome | biome: human gut; feature: human-associated habitat; material: faeces | place: Denmark | collected 2008/2010 ...
TAAAAATGAGAATAAAGTTGATACTGGATTTGATAATGAAAGAGATAAATATATAGATGATAGTTATAGTGAAAAAACAGGGAAAAAATTAAGATAGATAGGAGATATAAATAATGAATGATGTTATTATAAATGGAATAGTTAATGATTTGGGTATAAAAAAAGATAGTGTAATTGCTACTTTGAAGTTATTAGGAGAAGGAGCTACAATACCTTTTATTGCTAGATATAGAAAAGAAGTTACTGGTGCTTTAGATGAAGAACAGATTAGAAGTATTAATGAGGTATATGAATATCAAGAAAATTTATTAAAAAGAAAAGAAGATGTTATTAGATTAATTGATGAGAAAGGTTTACTAACTGATGAAATTAGAGATAATATTTTAAAGTGTGAAAAATTAGTAGAAGTAGGAGATATTTATAGACCATATAAAGAAAAGAAAAAGACTAAGGCTACAGAGGCTATTAAGAATGGATTAGAACCTCTAGCTAAAATTATTATGTCTTTTAAAGATATTGATGTTAAAAAGATAGCAGAGTCTTATCTTAATGATAATGTTAAAAGTGTTGATGAAGCAATCACTGGAGCTAGTTATATTATAGCGGAATGGATTAGTGATAATGCTAGTTATCGTAAATGGATTAGAAATAATATGATGAATCATGGTATTATTAAAACTAAACTTAAAAAGAATAGTACTGATGAAAATGGTATTTATGAAATGTATTATGATTATGAAGAGAGAGTTAAATTTATTAAACCGCATAGAGTACTTGCTATTAATAGAGGTGAAAAAGGGGGTGTACTTAGTGTTAATGTAGTAGTTGATGATGATTATATTATTTCATATTTAGAAAATAAAATTATTAAAAATGATAAAGTTATGGCTAGTGATATTGTTAAGACTGCGATTAGAGATAGTTATAAGAGATTAATTATTCCTAGTATTGAGAGAGAAGTTAGAAGTGAACTTAAAGAAGTTAGTGAAGAGGCCGCTATTGAGGTGTTTGGAGAAAATTTAGAGAATTTAATTCTTACTCCACCAATGAAAGATGTTACTGTACTTGGTTTTGATCCGGCATTTAGAACAGGATGTAAGCTTGCTGTTGTTAGTCCTACTTCTAGTGTTCTTAATATTTCGGTAATTTATCCACATGAACCGCATAATAAATGGGAAGAATCAAAGAAAACTTTAAAAGATTTATTTAAAAAGTATAATATTGATATTGTAGCTATTGGAAATGGTACGGCTTCTAGGGAAAGTGAGAAATTAGTAGCTGAGACTATTAGTGAATACAGAGATAAAGATATTAAATATATTATTGTTAGTGAGGCTGGTGCTAGTGTTTATTCTGCTAGTGACTTAGCTATTAAAGAATTTCCTGATTTAACGGTTGAAAAAAGAAGTGCTATTAGTATTGCTAGAAGATTACAAGATCCTTTATCTGAACTTGTTAAAATTGATAGCAAGAGTATTGGTGTTGGTCAATATCAACATGATGTTAATGAAAAGAAGTTAGATGAATCTCTTGACTTTGTTGTATCTAAATGTGTTAATAATGTTGGTGTTAATGTTAATACTGCTAGTAGGTCTATACTTAAGTATATTTCTGGTCTTACTAAAAGTAATATTGATAAGATTATTGAATACAGAGAAGAAAATGGAAAAGTTTTATCTAGAGATGAACTTATGAAAAAGAAGGTACTAACTCCTAAGGCATATGAACAATCTATAGGTTTTATGAGAATTATTGATGGTACTAATCCAATGGATGTTACTTCTATTCATCCAGAAAGTTATGGTACTGCTAGTAAACTTCTTGATATGTATGGCTTTGGTATTAATGATCTTGGTAGTAAGAAACTCAATGATGTACTTGGTTCAATTAATATTAAAGAAGTTAGTGAAAAACTAGGCACTGATATTTATACTTTAGAAGATATTATTAAATGTTTTTCTAAACCTAATAGAGATTTTAGAGATGACTTTGACAAGCCTCTATTAAAAAGTGACATTCTTAAAATAGAAGATTTAAAAGTAGGTATGGAATTATCTGGTACTGTTAGAAATGTTGTGGATTTTGGAGCATTTATTGATATTGGCTTACATGATGATGGACTAGTACATATATCTAAAATGACAGATAAGTATATTAAACATCCTAGTGAAGTTGTATCAGTTGGAGATATTGTTACTTGCTATGTTGATGATATTTCATTAAAAAAGAATAGGGTAAGTCTTAGTTTAATTAATCCTAATTTGATTAAAAATTAATTATTTTTGCTGTTTTTTGTGTAAAAAATGTAATTTTTTTAAGAAATTTGCATAAAATAATTGACAGATAGGCAATTTTATAGTATCATTATTATTGCCTACTGATGCAGGTGTAGTTTAATGGTAGAACCTCAGCCTTCCAAGCTGACTGCGTGAGTTCGATTCTCATCACCTGCTCCAAATGAAAATAAACCCTTAAAATATAAGGGTTTTTATTATTTTATATAACTTTTACATCTTATTTACATCTTATTTTTTATAATTCTAATTTATTTAGTCCTTCTGATATTACAAATTTATCGCTTTCAAATAGATGTGAATATGTTTCTATTACTGTTGTTTCTGTATCGCCAATTCTAGTTGCTACTTGTTTAATTGTGTAGTTCATACTTCTTAAAAGAGTTACATGTGAATGTCTAAACTCGTGAATAGTTATCCTTTTTACATTTGCTTTTTTTATATAACTTTCTTTTTTTCTAGTTATTGTTGTTCTAGATAATGGAACAATATCACCGAAGATAAACATTTCATTATTGAATCCATATATTTTTGATTTTTGAATATATAAATCATCTAACAATTTAATAACATTATTTGGAATATCTACTTTTCTATATGAATTACTTGTTTTTGGAGTTGTTATTTTACCACTTTTATTATAACTCTTATTAATATCTATAATTTTATTGTTATAATCTTTCCACTTTAAAGCTTGAAGTTCTCCTATTCGTAGCCCAGCAAAATATAAAATGGAAAAGAGAGTTTTATATTCTAAATCATCTACTTGATTAATGAATTGTTTGTATTCATCTAAATTCCATACCTGATATTCTTTTGGTGGCGTTACACCACATTGAATAGTTTTTATTTTATTGAATATTGGTATGTTAAGATCATATATTTCAATACCTGTTCTTAAAATAGACTTGAAATAGGTTATTACACTGTTTTGAGTTTTAATATTTAATTTTGAAATATTATTTTTCATTTCTTCAAATTGAATAATACTAATCTTACTTACCATTGTTTTTTTAAATACTGGCAAGATATGTTTAGTAATTCTATTTTTTGTATTTTCATAGGTTTCCTCTTTATTCTTCTTTTTATATTCTTTTAAATATATTAATGTTAATGATTCAAAATCTAAATCTTTTTGTTTTTCATAATTCATTAAAAATGTTCTTTCAGCATCTTGTGCTTCTGCTTTTGTTAAAAACATTTTAGAAGTCTTTTGTTTTCTATTTCCATTAAGATCATTGTAGTAAGTTCTAAAGTACCAACTTCTACCATCTTTTGAATACTTTTTTTTATTTTTTTCTTTATAAATTGCCATTTTTTAACCTCCAATTATTTACATATTTATTTGTTTTTGATATAATTAGAGTGCATAGAAAAAAAGATTGTCTGTTGTGATTCAATTTTATTTTTATGCACTATTCTAGTACCTACTGCAATAGGTGCTAGTTTTTATTTTATATTTTCTATTATAAACTTAATATACTTATCTGCTTCATCTTCATATTTTTCAATATAAAAAGCAAACATATCTTTATTTAATTGTTTTAATTGACTTAATTCTATATGTGCTAATTCATGTAATATAGTCTTTTTTCTGTTATAATATGACAAATCTTTATTTATGAATATATTATATATATTCTCATAACTAAATACAAATCCATTAATTCCATCGGGTAATTCAATTGTTGTTATACAAGCATTATAGTAGTTAAGCAATTCTTGTTGTGTTATTTCCCTTTTTAATAAACTAATTATATTCATACTTTTTACTCCTTATCTATAAAAAGTACCTGTACTAGCATACTTATTCTTTTTTTGTTTCAATTTCTTTATTCTTTTTAAAATTGATGGCATTTTCAGAAGTTACTATTGGTTTGCCAATTCTTTTTTCAATGTTCCTTCTAGTTATTGCTGCTACTTCTCCTCCATCATGTGCGTCAACTTTTAATTCTCTTATACCCTGTGAGTCATTTGTTCTGTGAAGTTCTGTTGTAGTAACTTCTGCTAATGTTGTAAGTGCTAATTCTAATGGTGACATATTATCTCGTAATCCTTGATTTTTATCTAGATTTTTTATATTTTTATGCTTTTTTGTTGTTATACCGAAAGTTCCTTTACTAATTTCATCTGTTAAAATAGCATAATCATTTTTGTCAGTAATTCCTCTTTTGTCCCATTCATCAGTTAAAGCATTTCTTGCTGGGATGCCTTTAATTCTTGCACTTATCCATTCTTCTGTATATCCTTTTTTTAGATATGTTTGTCTTGCTCTTTCAATTGCAAGTTCAGGATTAATTGTTTCTTGTATTCTTTCTTCTGCTAATCTTGCAAACCATTGTTTAAAAGGTTCGGCATTTGGACTAGGTACTGACTGAATAATTCTAAATATTGTTTCTCTGTTTGAACAATCGGTTAATCTATTTTTTCCATCTTTTGCAATCATTTTCAACCTTCCGATTTTTTCGGAAAGTTCAAAAACACCTTCAGTTTCAATCTTTTTCTTTAAATCACTCCAATATTTTTCTGGTCTTTCACTTTCGGTCAGTATTTCAATTACATCTACGATAGAATAGAACCATTCTCCATTGTATTCTTGTCTTCTAATTTTTTTGTTTTCAAATAAAATTAAATCTTTATTATTTTCTTTTACTTCGGTATTCATTTATTTCCTCACTTTCTATATATTTAAAAGTATACTTATTCTTCTTTTCCTAACTGTTTATCAATATCTTTTCTTCTTTTCTCTATTATAAATTTGATATATTGTTTATCATCCTCTGTAAGAATATTTTTATTTTTATCAAATAATAGCTCTAATTCATCGAAAGAATTAATTTCTTCTTTGTCTGTGTCATATCCCATTAACCAAGTTTCGGTTACATTTAAAGCATCTGCCAATAAAGAAAGCTTGTCTTGTTTTGCATTGTAGTTACCTGATAGGGAATTACTAATTAATGACTTATCAATATTTGTTTTTTTTGCTAATTGAGATTGTGTCATTTTATTTTTATCTAATGCTTTTTTTAATCGATTGGCAAATGTATCTACTAACATAATAATCCCTCCTCTGTAAAGTAATTATAAATCATTTTTGAGAAAAAATCAACAATAATGTAAAAAAAATAAAAAAAAGTTGAGAAAAAATCAAAAAACATATTGACATCTCTGTTGAGTTATGCTAAACTTATATTGTAGTTGAGATAAACTCAACAGAAAGGAGATAATAATGCAATATAATTATGATAAATTAAAAGGAAGAATTAAAGAAATATTTGATACACAGGAAAACTTTGCTAATGCAATAAATATTTCTTCTGCATCAGTCAATTATAAATTAAATAATAAAAAAAACTTTACCCAAAATGAAATATTTAATTCTATCAAAGTATTAAAATTAAAAGAAGAAAATATTCAAGAATATTTTTTTACTCGTAAAGTTGAGAAAAACTCAATTAACATTAATAAAGAGGAGGAATAGAAAATGGAAGAAATGAGAAAAAAGGTAAAAGAAATACTATTTTTACTAAATGGTTATTCAGTTTCTACTGCTGTTGATATTTTAAAATTAGCAATAGACCGTTTAGAAGTTAATTCAATAGTTAATGTAAAAAAAGAAGAAAAATAAAAATTATTCTTCAAATGTTTTATCAATTCTATAAGAGAATGCAGTTATTGATGATTTCAACAAGAAGGTTTTAAGATTATGGTGATTTTTAGTAGTACATTCAGTTATTGTAATATGGTCGTCTTCAATATCATCAAGTGTATCTAATAATAAATTACCTTCATAATGATTATTTTGAGTATCTATATAAACTCTAATATTATTATTTTTACTTTCTTTTAATAACTCTTTTAGAAGTTCATTAATCTTTAATTGCATAATTGACACCTCACTTTCTATTTTAATTATAACTAGAATGTGAGAAAAAGTAAATAAAAAAAGAATCACAACAGACAGGAGGTATATATGAAAAAACCAGTAAAAAAACTTTCGGCAAGTGAAACACTTGAAATATTAGATAATCAATGGGCTTCTATTGAAGATATAATGAAACTTGCTTTTATTGGAGAAACAAGGGCAAGAACTATTGCAAGTAATATTTCAAATAAAGTATTGGAAAAAGGATATATATTGCCAAAAGGATTAATTCCTATGGAATTATTAAAAGAGTATTTAGGCATTAACATTGCTTATTTAAAGAAAGTTAGTGGGAGGTAATCAGAATGAAAAAGAAAAAAATTAAAGTTATAAATATATTTAAATTAATTATTTTAGCTGCTTGTTTAGGATTAATAATTTATGATCTTTATATGATATTAATCTATCCTATAGTCAATAAAGTTTTAGTAAATTGGACTATGTTTGGATTCTTAACATTTGCTTTAGCAGTAATTATTAGTTTAAATATTATAGAGCAAATAAAAAGTGTGTCCAGTCTTCAAAACGACACACTATAAAAAGGCATTCAATTGCTTTTTACATACTTAATTTTATCACAAATTAATGTATGTGTCAAATCTTTAGTGGGTTTTGGGGAAAGGAAATAGAATGGAAGAAAAACCAAATTATTATTCAGTTATACCAGCAATAGTAAGGTATGATAATGAATTAAAACCAAATGAAAAATTACTATATGGCGAAATAACTTCTTTAACCAATAAAAATAATGAATGTTGGGCTACTAATAGTTATTTTGCTAGATTATATAATGTTAACTCTGCAACAATTTCTAGATGGATCAGTCATTTAAAAGAAAAAGGCTATGTAGTAGTAGAGTTTATTTATAAAAATGAAACTAAAGAAATAGAAAAAAGAGTTATAAAAATAATAGGAGTTCCTATTAATCAACCAATGAATACCTATATGTTAAATAATCAAGAGGTATTGACTGAAAAGTCAAAGGGGTATATACAAAAAAGTCAAGAGGGTATTGACAAAAAAGTCAAAGAGAATAATACAAGTATTAATAATACAAGTATTAATATAAAAGAAATAAATAAAGAAAGATTTGAACTATTCTGGAAAGAGTATCCAAAAAAGGTAAATAAGTTTAAATCTGAAGAATGGTTTAATAAAAATAATTTAACAGATGAACAATTCGATTTAATTATGACTAAACTTAAAAAGTTCAAAGACACATCTGATTGGAAAAAAGATAATGGCAAATATATACCTTATCCTATAACCTGGTTAAATCAAAAAAGATGGGAAGATGAAGTAATAACAATATCAGAAAGCAATAATCCTAATAATATCGTTAAATATTCAGATGAATGGTGGAATAAGTTAGGAAGTGATTCAAATGACTAAAGAGCAAACAAAGAATCTCTTTAGAAGAATTAAATCTCATTATCAAGAGTTCACTGTAGATGACTTTAAAGTTGATGAATGGTATAAAGAACTTAGAGATTATGATTATGATGATGTTACGAAGAGATTTGAGCTTCATCTTAATTCTGAAGATTATGGACAAGTTATTCCTAAACTATGGTTTTTGAAAAAAGGACTTATAACTATTGGTGAAAAAAAAGAATCTAAAGTTTTTAAGTCTCAGGTAATATGTCAAATATGTGGTGAGCCGATACCTTTAAGAGGTTATGACATTCACTATTCAAAATGTTCCGCTATTGATTATATGCAAAAACAAATTAAAAAGATTTATGGCAAAGATACACCTCGTGAATTATTAGAGAGAATGACAGATGAAGAATTTAATATTAAATATAACACTTTATTATCTATAGTTCAAAATAAAACTAATGATCTTTTTCAAAAAAGATTAATCGAAGAAATATTACATCCAGGAACTGGCTTAACAGTTAATGAGGTTGTAAAAAATATATGATTAGTTATGATGATTTATATGAACTAATTCCTAATGATAGATTTATTACTAAAGCCGAATTAATTCAATTAACAGGTTTAAGTGATAGAACACTAAGAGATATGGTTAGTCATATTAAAATGAGCAAAACAATCATTAGCAACTGTGATAAAAGAGGATATAAAAAAGGAAAAGGAACTGAATTATTAAAAACTATAGATGATATAGAATATGAACTCGGAATAGTTAAGAAATCTATTAAAGAAATTAACTCAAGAAAAAAAGTATATAACAAACAACTTAGACAATATATCGCTTATATGAAGGTATTAGAAAAAAGATTGGAGGAATTAAAGAATGGGTAAAGAGATAGTTACTATAGATAGTATTTCATTAGAAATTGCTAAATTATTTAGACTTGAGAGAAAAATTGTTGAATTAAGTGCTTCAATAAAAGCTGATCTTGTAGCAAAAGAAAAGTTAAAAAAACAACTTTTTGAAAAGAAGAAAAAAATCTATGAAATGAGAAAGTCCTTAATTGAAAGAGGAATATTAAAAGAAGATGAAAAGATAGATAAAGAGGGAGGTGAAAAATGTTAAATCTATTTAAAATAAAAAAAGAATATCAAGAAGAAGTTTCTGCTAATGCTAGTCTTAAAGATAAAATTAATAATTTGAATAAGGAACTGGAAAAAACAAATGCAGAGTTAGGTTTGAAAAATTTAGATAATTATCGGTTGACTAAAGAAATTCATCGTAAAAATGAACTTATTGAATCTAAAGTACAAGAAAATATTTGTTTAGAAAATAAATTAAATATGTTAAATCAAAAATATCAAAAATTGATTGGAAGAGTAGGAGGTTTAACAAAACAAAGAAATGCTTCATTTCAAACAATAAATATATTTAAAGATATGCTTGCTTTTAAAGATAGAGATCTAAAACAAGCGGCAACTATAATTCAAAACTTAAATATAGAAATGAAAAGTTTAAAAAATAGACCAACAATGAAAGAACTTAAAGAATATGAAATAACTAGGAAATCGCCTAGAAAAAATAAAAAAAATGATGAAGGAGGAAAAGAAAATGTTTAAAATTACTAGTGTTAAAACTCAAAGATTAGAAGAAAAGGAAGGATCAAAACTAATTGGCTTAGCAAGTGTAGTTGTTGAAAACTGTTTTGCTATTGAAGATATTAGAATAATTGATGGTGATAAAGGAATGTTTATAGCATTTCCTAGTAGAAAACAATCTACTGGAGAGTTTAAAGATGTTTGTCATCCAATTAATACTGAAACAAGAAAAATGTTTGAAGAAGTTATATTTTCTGATTTTAACAATAAAGAAGAAGAATAGTATGAATAAATTGGAAAAGGTTGCTTTAGCAGTACCATTTGTATTAAAACTAAAAATACAAAATAATGGTTTAAAAAGTCAAAATGAATCATTAAAAAGTGCTATTCAGGATGAACTATACAAAACATTTATGAATAAACTTGATGAGCCTCAAGAAATTGAAAGACTAAAAAAAGAAAATAGAAACTTAAGAAAAAAAGTGAAAGAACTTAATCAAATAATAAAATCAGAAGCTTATCGAAATGTTAAAAAAAGAAAGTAGGTATCTTATGTTAGATAAAAATAAAGAAGATAAATTAGAAAAATTATTAAAAATTGTTTCTATATCCGATGAAGAATTAGAAAAATTAAATTATAAAGAGAAACAAAAATATTATAGGGCAAAAAATAAATTATGCAAAGTTGTATTTGTTTCAAGAAATAAGCGAGGAAAAGGACTAACTTATAGAAAACCTAAGGAGGTAAAAAATGAAAGAATCGCATGATATAAAAAGTTTAAAATCCACTGTAAGTAACTTGATCAAAATGTGTGAAGATTATCAATTTGAAATAGCAAGATTAAAAAAAGAATTAAGAGAGAAAAAATCAGATGAAGATTTTGTTCCTCTTATAGGTATCATAAAGTCAGAAGATGATGAATATTTATTTGTTCAATATGATATTTTAGGAATTATTAAAATACCAAAATTGGAATTGACTATATTTAAATTGAAAAATAGTGATGAATGTTTTTATAAAACTTTTGGCTTTCAATGGTCTCCAAGTAATGCTTTAATTAGTAAAGCAGCCTGTGAAATGTTATTTCAAGTTGCAAAAGACTTTGGTTCTTGGTGTGCAGAAATAATTACAAAAACAACTTCACTTTTCTCTAGTCCATTTAATAAAGAGAAAACAGATAAAAATGATAAATGAAGTACTGAAAAAATTAAATAAGTTGATAGCAGATGAGCCAAAAATTGGCTCTCTGATATCTGTAATTTTCCTCTTTATTCTAATTGCAATTCTAATGTTAATGTCTATTATCTTTAATTGAAATATGGTTATAATTGAAGAAATAAAGTCTATAATCGGCAAGTTAGATGAAATAGATGATTATTGTGATTCTTTATCAGAAAAAATTAGTCAAGAAGATCTAAAAGAACAAGATTTATTACATCTAATTGAAAACGAAAAATTAACAACATTTGAATGTTATAGAGTAATTAAGGAAATGAAAAAAATAAGAGAAGAGAGAAGAAAAATAAAACATGATATGGAAATTGCATCATCATTTAATAAGAGTAAAAACAAACTTATTGCAAAAGAATATAGAAAATTTTTAATAGCAGACTTGTATAAAAGAGAAAAACAAATAGGAATAAAGTATAACAACAAATATTACACTCCAGAAGAAATTAAAAAAATTATAAAGAGGAATTAGAGATGGAAGATGAATTAATAAAAACAATGGAAATATTTAAGATAGAAAATAGACTAGAAATATTAAATAAAAAATTGGAATATTCATTACCATTTGAAAAATGTTATATAAGTTTTGAAATAATAAAATTAAAAGAAAAGAGGAATAAAAAAGCAAATGAAAACAATATATGGGCATCCAATTATTAATGAAAAAGGAACTGAATATGTATTTTTAAAAGATTATATAAAAATATTAAAAATAATAGAAGAACAGCAAACATTAATTGAAGATACTAAAACTTTTGTGAAATGTTTATATAGTGGTGGTTATTTAAGTAAAATAACACAAAATAATATTTTAGATAGATTAGGAGGAAATTAAGCATGAAAATAATAGATTTACTGGTAAAAATATCGCAAGGCGAAAAAATGCCAAAAAAGATAAAATATGAAGGTCATGTTTGGGAATATGATAAAGTTGCAAAAGATTATTACAGAAATGATATTGATGAAGAATATATTTATCTATTTCAAGAATTATTTAAAAAGGAGACAGGTTTTTTTATAAATAATGAAGTAGAAATAATAGAAGAACCAAAGAAGATAGAACATTGTTTGAAAAGTGATAGATTTCTATGTGATAAGGCTGAAATAGAACATCTTAGAACTAAAATTGATGAATTAATTGATGAAGTAAATAAATTAAAAGGAGAAAAGTAATGAAAGTAGTAATAACAAAAGCAAGTGATTGGGATTATAGAGAAGTCAAAGAAATAAACACTCTTGAAGAATTATTAAAAATTTATCATTCATTGATTATTGATACAGACAAAACTACTATTAATCTTTACAAAGAAAAAGATGAAAAAATAGATTGTGTTGTAAGAATTTATGATGGTTATGTTGAATAAGGAGGAAAAACTTATGCTTAAACCAATAGATGATAGAGCCTATAAATATGATAACCAAAGTGTTCAAGAATTTCTAAAAAGTCTAGGTGAATTTTATGTTAAAAATTAGAAATGATGTAGATTTAAAAGAATTAGAAAAGTATGGATTTGATTATAATCCAGTAACATCATACTACGAAAAAAAATAAATGATTGTTGGTGGCACATAATTATCATAGATGAAAATAGAGAAATATTTGAAATGATGAAAGACTTTGATTGGTGGAGTGTTACTTCTGGTGATGAATCATCTTTTAATAAAAATAATATTAAAGATTTAATAAAAGAAAATTTGGTAGAAAAGGTGGAAGATAAATAATGAATAAAGAAGATTTGTACTCTTTGCTTGGCAAATATTTAAATGGCTATAAGATAGTGAAAATAGAAGAAGATATATTCATAAAAGGACAAATAAATTTATGGACTGATGAAGTTAAAGAAAATTATTTTGGTGATAAAAGTATAATTAAATTTTTTGTAAGACCTGAAGGTAATACTGCTAAAATATATCGAGAATTAATAGATAAGGAAATTTATCAATTGAAAGAAGAAAAAAAGAGATTAGAAACATTAATAGAAAGTTTATATTTAAAGACTACTTTAAATCAAGAGCAAGAAAAACTTTTAAATAAAATATTATTTAATAAGGAGGATTAAATGCTTATATTATATATACCACTAATATTCTGGGGGTTAATTTGTATAGGAGCAATTATAGGATTAATTATGATGATAAAGGAGAAATAAGAACAATGGATAAAAAAGAAATTAAAGACTATTTAAGAAGAGCTGATGAGTTAGGTGCTAAACTAACGGGAAAAGATGAAGAAACTTACACTTGGTTAATTTATGGCTATAATCAATGTGCCAAATTGTTAAATGAAACAGAGCGACAATGTAAAAAACAAAAAGGAGCAATTGATAAAGCAATAGAATTATTAGGCAATTATAAACATTATTCAACACCTGATGAAAAACAAAATAGTGAAAATGAAGATTTAGTTAATAATGCTTTTGATATTCTAAAAGAGGTGGAATAAATGAAAGAGGAAATAAAACATTTTAAATCATTGCTAAGACAAGGTTCTTTAAGACATATGAATATATTACTTGATGATAAGTTTCAAAAAGAATTACAAACTATAATAGAAGATTATGAAAAATTACAGCAAGAAAACGAGAAATTAAAAGATAATTGGATTAAGTTAAAAGAATATATAAGAAAAAATATAATTTATGATGATGTTGGAATGAAAATTTTAGACTCAAGTCCACTAGAAGATTATATGCAAGAACTAGAACAAGGAAGTGATAGCAATGAGTAAAGAAGAATTATTAAAAGAGATTATGAAACTTCCCAAAGTAGAAAAAAATAATCCTATAAGTACTATGAATAGTATTAATGTTGACGACTTGATAAATGCCGTTGACAGATTAAATAAAATTCCTGATTACAATGATTTATTAAAAGAAAATCAACAATTAAAAGAAAGCATTGAACATTTAAAAAAAGAAAATAAAAAACAAAAAAATATACTTGATGAAATATATAACCATTGTGAATCAAGAATTAATGTGTGTAAAAGTTTACAGTCAGATGACGAATGGGAATGCTGTATTGCTGAATTAGATGGTGTTATATCCATATTAAAAGAGGTGGAATAAATGAAATTAGAAGTTGGAATGTATATCCGAACTAAATATTGTGGAATTTGTGATGAAATCGCTATAAGAAAAATAATAAAAATTGATAAAATAAATAACAATTGGTTTTATATCGACAAGAATGTTTGTGATATTTATAAAGATTATACAAATAAGCTTAATACTGTAAATGTTGAAAAAGCAAGTTTCAATATAATTGATATTTTGGAAGTTGGAGATTATGTTAATGGTTATTATGTTGAAGATGTTTTGAAAACATTTGTAAATGTTGCAGTAGGAAGTAATTATTTTCAAAGCCCTACAATTTATGAAAAAGATATTAAATCAATAGTAACAAAAGAACAATTTGAAAATATGAAATATGGAATAGCAAAAAAGTAAATAATCAATAAAACATTTGATATTTTTTAATAAATATAGATTTTTATATGAAAATAGAAAAAATAACATATAAATTATTGAATATTTTAAGAATCGTTTATGGAGGTAGATAAATAGATGAAAAAAGAAGAATTAAAAGATTTTTTATATAGTGGTAAAAATCAAGAATTAGATTATCAAAATGAAGTATCCGCATGTTTAAGTGTGATATTAGAAATATTAAT
>ERZ780070.672-NODE-672-length-14063-cov-2.630354_pt1 | contig 14063 bp, 12 predicted proteins | sample MGYA00511577_ERZ780070 | MGnify/ENA primary metagenome ERZ780070 (study PRJEB29588, sample SAMEA2162530) | human gut metagenome | biome: human gut; feature: human-associated habitat; material: faeces | place: Denmark | collected 2008/2010 ...
ATCATGAACATCAATATCATATTCATAATCCCACTTTTTTATTATATCATTTAAAACATCATTATTTTTAATGCTAGAGCTCCCACAAATAACATAGCTTTGACCCATAATATCACATCCGTATTTAATATTAAAAAAAGAGGCCTTACTTGGCCTCATCCGTTTTTTTCTTGGAATGGCTTAACGTCAACCATCATGTTTGGCTCCTCACAGATATCCAAGTCTACCTGTAACTCCACCATCTCTTTCTATCTTTATTTTATGCGATGTAAGCGCTTTTGTCAAGTATTTAATTATAATTTTGTTACATCATCTTGGCTAACATTAACTGTTAATCCTACTAAATTTGCATGAAGCATCGCCTCTAGCAAACGCTTAGGATCATCGACAAGAACATCACGACCCTCACAGCCCTCTGTATAGACAATAGGAAGAGGAATTCTTATTCCATAACCCTTAGCCTTTTCAAGTAATCTTAGCTTTCTTGCTTCTGACTCACATAAAATAGGAGTCTTTGTTTGGCTTGATAATTCTAAAATTTGTTTGGTCTTGCCAGAACCACAGTCTCCGTAAATTAATTTCATTTTCTTTTTCCACCTCAACTAGATTATAGCTTAAATAAAGTTTTTTTTAAAGAGTTATTTATTTTTGCTGCAAAACATCATAGCTAAAATCATCCTGATGACCTACAAAGGCCTCTAAATGCCTTCTAGTATCCTCAATATTATAGGTTTGAATAATAAAGGTAATTTCATCTCCGGCTTTAATAACTTTATCACCAAAATTATCCATTTTAGCATAATCCTTATCACTTCTTCTAATGTGGGTAATAACGATATTAGCATTAAATAGGAGATCTCTTGTTTGCTTACCCACACAAAAGGCTGTTGGTAAAACTAGAACAGATGCTTGGATAACCATAAAATTCTTTTTAGCATAATCGTTATGAAGCTTTCTTTCAAGGACAATATCATATAAGTATGATATATTAAGAAGCCTGCCTGTAAAATAAGCAATAATGATTACAATCGCAAATGATAGGCAATGCTCAATTCCTAATAGGGCCTCACAGGCAAAAACTAAAGCTGAAAGCGGACAGCCAATTGATGCGCCCATGAAGGCTGCCATACCAAGGCAGGTAAATAAAATAATCGCATCATTTAAATTAAATAATTTAGCGAATAAGGCTCCAGCTAGAGAACCAATTGTAAGAATAGGAATATACATTCCGCCTGTTACGCCTGACTGGGAAATATAGGCAAGTAATATGATTTTTAGGATAAATGTTATAAAAATCATTGATAAGCTATAATCATTTTCAAATAAGCCCTCAATTAGAGAATTTCCACCATTTAAAATAGTTGGGACAAATAAACCAATTATAGTAACTAAGATGTAAGCTACAAATAGCTTTTGCCATGAGGATACCTTCTTTAATTTAGTATCTAGGATTTTTTCGACAAGCTTAATTAAATGATTAAAGCCCCAAGCTAGAAGGCCAATTAAAATACCAAAGGGAATAAAAATAGCATAATGATATAAGGATATATCATTGTAGCTTATCAAATTAAACATTTTATAGCTCACACCAAAGAAATTAGATAACAGCTTGGCAATAATTGAACCGGAAATTACCGCCTGAAAGCTTACTAAAATAATCATTGGTGAAAAGCGTCTGTGAATTTCCTCAAGGGCAAATATTACCCCTGAAATAATCGTACCAGTAGCTACTGCAAAGGCGACAGAGGCACCAGCAGTCATTAAATAGCCCTTATAGACCTCATCATAGGATGGGCATATTCTACTTACAAGACGGGAAATTGATGTACCAATCGCAACGGAAGGTCCTTCTCCTCCTAGGGGCATGCCGATAATATAGGATAAAAAGCTTAAAATAGCCGTAAATACACCCGTTAAAAGCGGATCAAAGCTGATAGAGCCTCTTACAATACCTTCACTTGTAGGAATACCTCCACCCTTAACAATAGGTATTCTTTTAATTATTTTACTTTGAGCAAAGGAAATTCCTAAAATGATTAATATAAGGATAGAAATTAAATATTTATAGTTATCAAGGGTTTGATAAATTAAAGCATTAAGCCTTAAGGCATAATCAATTGCCAGCTTAAAAAAAAGATTACAAAGCCTACTATTACCCCCACAATTATGGACAAAATAAAACCTGGTAAGGCTAGTCCAAAAAACTTTTGTTTCATATAATTCACCTTTCAATCAGATTTTTCTATTATAGCACTTTATTTAGCATTTGCAAGAAGCTATAATCCAAATTTTGTTTAATTTTATAGCCCGATTTATAAATGCTAATATAAATTTGACCATCTAAATCCGTTCTATAGCAGTGATACCTTTTAAGCTTATTTAGGGTTTCTTCTGTTGGGTGACCAAATTTATTATTAGCCCCAACACTTATAATAGCATCCTTAAAGCTTAATTTATTAAAGAAGCTGCTCGATAAGCTAGTTGATGAGCCATGGTGAGGTACCTTTAGGATATCAAAGCTAAGACTTCCTGGGATATTTAGGCTTTCCTCCTCCTCTTCTTCCATATCTCCTGTAAAGAGGAGCTTTGTTTGATTAACATTCATCATAAAGACCAAAGAATTATTATTAAGCGTACTAGATGCGCTTACAGGTCCTAAAAATTCAAAGCTAACATCAAGCGCTCTATAGGAATCACCGGCTGAAGCCTTAATATGCTTAATAGATAAGCTAGCTAGATCCTCATTTGCTTGGGTATCGTAGGCAGATGTTATAACGGTTTTTACATTATATCTTGAAATAACATCAAGAGCCGTCTCATAATGGTCGTTATCTGAATGGGTAATAATTAAAGTATCAATTTTCTTAACTCCTAAGGCTTTAAGGTTAGAAATATTATTATAAGAATCAATCAAAATATTTCCTTGATTATGATTTTTCTTAAATAGGATTGAATCACCCTGGCCAACATCAAGCATGACTATTTGATCGTATATTGTTAAATAATCAAGGCCTACAATTAGCATGATAGATAATATTAAGCTTAATAGCTTAAAATAGCTTACACCCTTAATTTCAAAATGCCTAAGCATTAAATAAAAAAGACTATAATAAATAATTACCTCATAGCCCTTGAGGTTTCTGATTGTTATTTTTAAAAGCTCAATGCTATCAATTAGATAAATTAATTTTTCAAAAAGAATATAAACACTAGATATCATAGGCGATAAAAAGGGTAGGATAACTAAAATATAGCTTAGGGGCAATATAAACAAGGAAAAAATAGATAAAAAAATAGGAGATATAATTAAGCTAATTAAATTAATTTGGTTATTCATACTAATTACTAAAGGAATAGTGACTAAAAAGGAAATTAAAGCCATAAGATAATCTCTTAAGAGTTTAGTTTTATTTTTAAGTAAATCCTCACTAAGCACTATCATTAGCATAATAATATAGCTTAAGCGCAGACTCATTGAATAAAGGGCCATAGGATTTATAATTGTTATTAACAAGAATGATGATGAGCATATATCTAGTCTTGACATTCCTAAATGCTTATAATCATTTATTTTTTTAAATGTATACATTAATATCGCTCTTAAAACACCATATGAAAAATTTGTTAGGGCCCCATACAAGAATAAAATTATAATTAAGGCATAATTTCTTTTATATGAAAGAGGAAATATTTTCTCAAGAATTTTGTCAAATATCGCTACAATCATACTAATATGAAAGCCGGAAATACAAAATAAATAGGAAATACCAATACTATTTATCGCTTCCTTGTACTCATCCTCAAAATCATTAATGCCCAGAATAAGGCTTTTAAAATAGCTAAATGACTTAGCATCAAGATGCTTACTATAAAAGCTTATGATAAAGTCTTTTACCGAAAAGATGCTTCTTCCCTTGATTTCAAGCTTAGTAACGCTAAAGGAGCTATAAATAGCACTTCCCTTAAGATACATGCTAAAGCTATCAAGGCTAAGGGCCTTATATTTTCCTTCTAAGGCGACCTTGTCACCCACGCTCGGTATAATTTTTAAACCTGATATTACTCTAATCTTTTTCAATCCCCTTAAAACAACCATTGAGCAATAATCATCATGCTCAGTTACACTTAGGACAATACCCGTAATATTTGTCTTATCAGATACCTTGTTATATAAGCTTAAAAATAAGATAGCTACAATAAAATAAAGGCCTAAAATTATAATTCCTTTATTAATAATTCTTATTTTATAGAGGTATATCAAATAAATGACTAAAACAGGAAGAAAATAAAGAGATGTAAAGGTTAAACCAATTAGGACTACTAAAATAGCGTAAAAGTGCCAGGTATTAGACAGTGATTTTATCCTTGTTAGCTTCATATATTTTCTCCGAAATGCCTGATACATTTTGAATTTCTTCAATTGTTTTAAATTTATGCTCATCTCGATAATCAATAATAGCCTGAGCCTTTTCAGGACCTATCATATCAAGCGTACAAAGCATTTCCTTAGTAGCCGTATTAAGATTGATCTTATCCGTAGCAGGGCTTGATACGGTTGGCAAAACCGTTAAATTAGCACTTTTAACCTCAATGCTTATCGTTTTACCATCCTTATAATCAATATCATAGGTTGAACCATCCGAAAGCTTTTCATTAAGCTTACTATTAGATAGGCTTGTATAGTCGGTCGTACCACATTTTTCAAGTAAATCCTTAATAGTTTGGTCCTTATACATAACATAGCTTCCCTTATTTAATACCTCACCAGTTACATATACCGTAATAGTATTATCATAGGGATTGATATCAGCGTGAATTATTTCATCCTCCTTTCTTTTACTTTGGGGCATTAATATTAAGCCAATTAAAAGTAAAATTGGTATTAATAATCCTAAAATATATTTATATTTTTTTTGCATAAAAAAATCACCTCACTATAATAAAGAGGCGATTTTTTCATTTTTTTGTAATTTTTTTGTTGAATTTCATTAAAATTTCACATTTGCTTATTAAATTCAAGGAGTTTTTCGATTTCATCCTCGGTTAAATAGCGATATTCACCCTCACGTAGACCATCAATTAAAAGATGACCAATTCTTATTCTTTGCAGGCTGATGACACGATAGCCAAAGAATTTACACATTCTTCTTATTTGACGATTCATACCCTCCTGCAGGGTTATTTTAAATTCACATGGTGATATATATTCCATTTTGCAGGGTTTGGTAACACGATTTAAAATAGGAACACCCCTTGACATTAAATCAAGGAAAATGTTATTGATTGGGTGATCAACATGTAAAAGATATTCCTTTTCAATGTGATTATTTTGATCTAGAATTTGGTTAAATATTTTACCATCGTTAGTTAAAATAATAATTCCACAGGAATCCTTATCAAGACGTCCAACCGGAAAGATTCTTTTGTCAAAATTAACATAATCTCTTAAATTATTACTAACACTACGATCATTAGTACAGGTAATACCAACGGGCTTATTTAAAAGTAGGTAGACGTTTTCTTCCTTTTTAATCTCATATTGCTTACCATCAACTGTAATTATATCATTAGGCTTAATTATATATGAGAGCCACTTATCAGGAATACCATTAACCATTACATTATGCTCATGATTAAAGGCTTGGACCTCACTTTTACATAATCTAAATTGATCCTTTAGAAACTGATGAAGCCTCACGGGCAAACTCCTCCCAGACAATTTTTTGATATTCCTCATCGCTAATATATTTATAGGCTAAAAGGGCAAGAGAAAGACCTCCCCTTAGGATAGCAAGTCGTCCTAAATCAGATACGGTAGCACAGGCAAGCTCCTTAGAATGACCATTAACATTCGCCTCAGCGATTTTAATATTTCCTTGGATTGTAGGCACAATCTTAGATACCGCTCCTATATCAGTTGAACCAGCGGGATTTTCATCAACCTCTTCGATATTATCAAGACCAGCAAGAAGATAAGCCTCCTTAAGGCCTCTTGCAAGAGCATAGTTAATTCTTGTATCATCATATGATTCCTCATATTTTTCAAATTCAACCCTACAATTATTCATCTTAGCAGCGCTTGAGGCAATTTCCTTAGCCCTTTTTGCTAAATAGCTTGCATAGCTAAATGTTGAGGAACGAAAGTAATAATCTAGGGATGCATACTCAGGAATAACATTCGCAGCGTGTCCTCCATCACTTACAATACCATGAATAAAGCTTGGCTGCTCCATAAATTGCCTTAGCATATTAATTCCCTGATAGGTAGTAACGGCCGCATCAAGGGCAGAAGCTCCATTGTAGGGTCTGCAGGAATGAGCACTTTTTCCATAGAATTTAAATCTTAAAGGAATAAGAGCCTGAGATCTTCCACCTAAGCCATTTTTAGTGGCAGGATGAATCATTAGGGCAACATCAAGATCATCAAAGGCATGAGCCTTAGCCATTTGGACCTTTCCCCCAAAGTTTTCCTCAGCTGGCGTACCATAAACATAAATTGAACCGCCAATTTCATCTATTACTGACTTTAGGGCAACGCTCGCTGCGATAGACATAGTACAAATTAAATTGTGTCCACAGCCATGACCTACCTCAGGTAGGGCGTCATATTCACATAAAAAGCCAATTTTAGGTCCCTTCTTCTTAGCCTCATAGCTTGCAAGATAGCCGGTTTCCATAACATATGGATAAGTAACATTAAAGCCATATGAGGCTAAAGCCTCTACCAGCATTTTTGATGACTTATATTCCTGGCAGCCAATTTCCGGATTTTCATATAAGCTTTTAGTTATATTAAAGAGCTTATCAAGCTCAGCTTCAATAACTTTAAAAAAATCATCCTTTATCACATTAATCCCTCTTTTCATATTTACAAATTTCCTTAAGAGCACAATCACTACATTTAGGATTCTTGCTTAAGCATTTATAGCGACCCATAAATAATAAGCCATAATGGGCCTTAATCCAGTCCTCCTTAGGAAACTGTGCCTCAAGCTCACGCTCCGTTTTAAGAACGTCAGTTGTCGTTGAGCTAAGGCCTAAGCGATAGCTTACACGGTTAACGTGGGTATCTACGGCAATCGCAGGTCTTTTATCAATTTCGGCTAAAAATACATTAGCTGTTTTTCTACCTACACCGGGAAGACCTACAAGCTTATTAAAATCATGAGGCACATGTCCATCATAATTATTCACAAGTTCTTTTGATAAAGTCACTAAATAATGACTTTTATTTTTCATTAAGCCAATCGGTCTTAAAATAGGAATTAAATCCTCCTCTTTTGCTAAAGCCAGAGCGTAGACATCCTTATATTTAGAAAATAAGGGTCTTGTAACAAGATTAACAGCCTTATCTGTTGTTTGAGCACTTAGTATAACGGCACATAAAAAGCTAAAATCATCATGATATTCAAGCTCACAGTGAGGATTGGGAAACATTTCATAAATTAAATCTAATATTTCTTTACTTGTCATTAGCTTTTTACCATTTGTGCAAATACACTTGTAATCATGTCATTTCCCTTAGCTGGAGCTTGATTTTGGCTGTTATATAATTCCTTGTTAACGGAAGCTAGCCTAAATGAGTTCTTTGTTTTTTTTACAAAGTCGATTGCGTCTAAAATTTCTTCTTTTGATTTACCATCTGAAAGCCAATCACTAACTTGCTCTAATTCCTGACGAGATAGGGCACGCTTTAGATTTTCTTCTAAAACCGAATTAATCGCCCTAATATCGTTTTCCTCTTCTTCGTTTTTAAGCTCAGATAAAAGTCGCTCACACTTAATAAAAAAGGGTGATAGCCTATAGGATTCAGTTGATTTACCATTTTTCATTACAAGCTGAATTTGGATATAATCCAAATTTAAAAGCTCAACGATAGATTCCTCTACCTCAGCCTTTGATTTTCCCATATAGGCAGCTAAATTAGTTGAATTAATATTAGGGTTAGTATGATAGTTGTCCAAAATAGACATTAAAACAAAGGATGCATTTGATGAAAGCTCCAATTTAGATGAAAACATTCTAATGAGCCTTTGATAATCTAAGCATCCCATATTGTATAGCTTTTCAAGCATTTTTATACACCTGCTTCCTTCAAAAAAAAGTCTAAAAATCCTTCTACAAAGGCATTTTTATTTAGTATTTGATGGGTAATTATAATTCTTTCATTTTTATTAGAGGAGATAAGTGAGTGATAGGGTGTTGGTTCATCTGACCTAATTGCTAAAACATCATCATCCTTAAGCTTTAAAATCCGCATTAGCCTTAAGGCCGAGCCTGATGGCTTATCTAATTTCGACGCGTCATGAGCCTCAATTAGGGTATTATGATCCATATTACTCGCAATTTTTTTAGCTAAGGCCTCAAACTCACAGAAGCTTTTGGCAAAATTAACACGATGAATATATTTTATCTTTCTTTTTTGGGCTATTTTTCTAAAATTATCTAGCTCATCAAAGCTTAAGCCGGTTGTACCTGAGATAACATTTTTATTATTTTCAAGAAATAATTGAGTCATTTTTTTAGAAATATCAGCCTGCGAAAAATCAACCAACCAATCATAATCACTCGGATTAACATCCTCTATTTTTGTAATAACATAATTTCTTTTTTTAGAAAAAATATCAAAACCTGTAATATTAAAAGAATATTCCTTAAGGCTTTGATATATTTTTTTCCCCATTCTACCATCAATACCAAGCAGTAAAATATTAATAATATCACCCTTAGTATTTTATGATAATTTTTCTACTTTGTGTAGGCCTTCTTTAAAAGAGCCTGTCTTGCAGCCTCCTGCTCGGCATCCTTTTTCGTTTTACCAACACCACAGCCCATAATGAGATTTCCATCCATTAAAACCTCTGCTGTAAAGACCTTATCATGGGCAGGTCCCTCTTCCTTTATAATACGATAGGAAAGGCTTCGCTTATCTGCTTGAACCTCTTCCTGTAAAATTGTTTTAAAATCCTTAATTGATACGACCTCATCAATATAAGGAATAACAATTCGTGAAAAAACCTCGTAAGCCTTGTCAAAGCCAAATTCCTTAAATACTGCTCCTAAAACGGCCTCAAAGGCATCAGCTATAACGGCCTTACGAGCTCTCCCACCGGTCATTTCCTCGCCTCGTCCTAAATACAAATAGCTTGGAAGATCTAGATGAGCTGCGTAAATATCTAGGGCCTCCTCACGAACAGCCTGAGCTCTACGCTTAGTCATATCACCCTCGGCCATCTGATATTTAGAAATTAAATATTTAGACATTGAAAGCTCTAAGACGGCGTCTCCTAGGAATTCAAGACGCTCGTTAAAGGGACAATTATGCTCATTTCCATATGAGCTATGAGTTAAAGCCTCAATTAAAATAGACTTATCCTTAAATTCCACGCCTAGCTTATTTTCAAGTTCACTATAGTGCTTCATTCTCTTCATCCTTCTTCGGTAAATTAGATATTACCTTATTAATTAAATCCGTTTCAACCATCATTCGAGCCTGACGGATAGCATTTTTAAAGGCATAGGCATTTGAGCTTCCATGGGCCTTTACAACTGGTACTGGTACACCAACAATCATAGCTCCACCAACCTCAGATGAATCAAGACGTTTTTTAAAGCGCTTTAGCGCCTTATGCATAAATAGATAGCCAATTACACCACCAAGGCTTGATTTAATCTCCTGCTTAAGCATATCACCCATTGCTTTAGCAGTACCCTCAACGGTTTTTAAAACCATATTACCTGTAAAGCCATCTGTAACAAAAATATCGCATGGGCTTGTAAGAATATCCTTAGCTTCAACATTACCATAAAAATTAATTAAAGAGTCTTCCTCAAGAAGCTTATAGGTTTCTTGGTCAACCTCACGGCCCTTACCAGGCTCAGTACCAATATTTAATAAGCCAACCTTAGGATTTTCAACGTGGAGAATTTCACGTGAAATGGTAGTAGCAAAATAAGCTAAGTCACGAATATGCTCAGGACGAAGCTCAACATTAGCTCCTACATCAAGCATTAATCTTCCCTTTTTATCATATGAAGGAACAATTGGACAAAGGCCAACTCTTCCTACCTGCTTAAGCTTACGAATAATTAAATGAGCACCACAAACGACACATTGTGTTGGACCAGCACTTACAACCGCCTGCGTCTCGCCATCATGAGCCGATTGCATCGCCATACATAAGGATGCATCCTTATTTCTTCTAATATAGCTTACAGGATTATGCTCACCCATATCAACAAATTTTTCAGTATGAACAATTGTAATTCTTTCACTATTGGTTAAAAGAGGCTTAATTTTATTTTCATCACCATATAAAACAAGCTCTAAGTCCTTAAATTCCTTTACAGCTTCCATACAAGCAGGAACCGTAGTTTGGCATAAATAATCGCCACCCATAGCGTCTATTGCAATTTTAATCATAGAATCACTGCCTTTCATTTCTCTTCAATTATAGCATTATTGTTGTCTTTTTCCTAGTTTAATTTCGCTTTTTTATTTAGCGTTTCCTCAATTAATTTTAAAGCATGAGGGGTTATCTCTTGGCCATTTCGATAATTATCCACATATTGCCTAGCATCATCTGATGCAAAGCGATAAATTTTATAATCCGTTTCAAAATCAAGACTTAAAAAGCCACTTTGAGCCTCACCTAAAAATTCTCCTGGTCCCCTAAGCTTTAGGTCATATTCAGCCAGCTTGAAGCAATCATCTGTCGTTTCTAATATTTTTAATCTTTCATTATTAGGATCATTACTAATTAAAGCACAAAAGGCTTCCTTATCATTTCTTCCAACACGACCTCTTAATTGGTGAAGAGTAGACATACCAAAGCGCTCGGCATTAAAAATATAAATCCCTGTAGCGTTTTTAACATCAATTCCTACCTCAATTACTGTTGTAGAAACTAAAATATTGAATTGTTTATTAATAAAATCAATCATTATTCTTTGCTTATCAGCGCTAGCTAAAGCCCCGTGCATAATCTCAACCTTAGCCCCCTTAACATTATTCATTAGCATTTCTTTGATTGTTGCTAAATCTAGATAATTATCGCCCTCAATTAAAGCACCAACACAAAAGGCCTGCTCAGAGCGTCCAATTCTAGATTCTAGGTTAGAATAAACATCATCTAAATCATTAATTGAATATAATTTAGTTGTAACTTTTTTTCTACTGCTAGGCTTTTGGGTCATAGATGAAATATCCATATCCGCAAATTTTACAAGACCTAAGGTTCTTGGAATAGGTGTCGCAGATAAATAGATTGCATCGGTATGAGGATATTCTAGTAATATCTTTTGTCTATCATTTACTCCAAAGCGATGCTGCTCATCAATAATTAAAAGTCCTAATTTTTTATAATGAATATTGTGATACAGGGCTGATTGAGTTGTAACTAAGATATCAATTCTCCCATGCTCTAAATCTCTTATTATTTTATCTCTTTTAAATGTAGCTAAGGAGGATGTTAGAGCGACAACATTAGGATTATAGTCCTTTAAAGCTTCACTAATGCTTTTAAAATGCTGATTCACAAGAATTTCAGTTGGGGCCATCATGATTGATTGATAGCCATTTAGCATATTAATTAAGATTGCCACAATCGCAACTAGGGTTTTTCCACTTCCTACATCGCCCTGAATTAAACGGTTCATTACATATGGTCTTTTAGAATCAGCTACAATTTGATTAATAGCCTCCTTTTGGCTTGAGGTAAGCTCATACGGAAGATTATTAACAAATTCAAGTAGCTTATCCTTATATGCTTCCTTAGGCTTTTTAGAATTATCCACAACAAGAAGCGATAAAGCCTCAAGCTTGATGGCATAATTAAAATATGTTACATATTTTTTCCTTCTAATAACATTTTTTATATCCTCTTTAGAGGAAGGAAAATGCAAAAATCTTAAAAATTCATTTATTCCTAAAAGATGATATTTTACTAAAAGCTCATTAGGTAAGGTTTCCTTAAAGCTCGGAATATCCTTGAAAATAGCCTCAACAAGCTTTAAAACAAGACTATCACTGATATCCTTAATTCCATAAATAGGAACTATATTTTTCATATCATCGCTAACTATTTCCTTAAATGAAAAGCTGTTGTTTAAGGCCTTATAAGAGCCAAAAATTTTTAGATGCATTCCTTTTTTTAAGGAAAATTTTAAATAGCCTCTACCATAAATAAGAACCTTAATTTTTTTTGTTTTTGTTTGAAAATAAAAAATAATATTATCAATTGAATTACGAATTTTTCTAATAATAATTTGCGAGGAAATATAGCCCTCTACAACAAAATCTAAGCCATCATTTTCATCACTTGGCTCCAAAATATCCAAGCAATTATATTTTTTAGGAGGATATAGCAATAGATCCCTGATTGTATAAATATTAGCCCCATTAAATTTTTCCACAGTTTTTTTGCCAACACCCTTTAGGGTGCTAATGCTATCCTTAATATCAATCATTTTATCCCTCCTAAAATAAATAAAGGTTGGAAATCTCCAACCTATATTAATCTTGCTTAATTAAGCCTCAATAGAGATAATGTATGAATAGATGTCTTGGTTACCATCAATAACCTCAACCTCTACATCCTCATTAAGCTCAGTACAATGAGCCTTTAGCTCTTCAACCTCATCATCAGGAGTACCAACACCACGGAAGATTGTAACAATTGAGGAATCCTCATTAATACACTTATCTAATAAAATCTTAGTAGCGTCTAATCTTTCTTTTACAGAAACAACGATTTCACCATTACAAATACCCATGTAGTCGCCAGCCTTAATCTTAACGCCCTTAATTTCAGTATCACGAACAGCGTAGGTTACTTCACCTGTTTGAACATTAGAAATAGCCTCTGTCATATCATCATAATTAGTGTCTAAATCATTTTGAGAATCAAATGCCATTAATGATGCATAGCCTTGAGCAATTGTCTTAGCCTTTAATACCTTAATATTTACATCATCACAAAGCTTTGTAGATTGCTCAGCACTTAAAATTACATTGCCATTATTTGGAATGATAATAATATTTTCTGCATTGCATGCTTTTACAGCCTTAACAAATTCGTCAGTTGAAGGATTCATTGTTTGACCACCATCAATGATATAATCAACACCTAAATCAGTAAATGTTTGCTTAATACCCTCTCCGAAGCATACAGCTACAAGTGCGAACTTCTTCTTTTCCTGTACAACAGGCTTTTCTTCCTTAGCATTAATAATTTCAGAATGCTGAAGACGCATATTTTCAACCTTAATTTTAACAAATTCGCCAAAATTTTGAGCTAATTCAAGAACCTGACCAGGCTTATTAACATGAACATGAACCTTTACAAGACCATCATCATGAACAAGAACTAAGGAATCACCCATTACAGAAAGTGGACTTCTTAAATCTGACTCCTGGAAGTTAGCATCATCCTTAAGCTCAATAATGAATTCTGTACAATATCCATATTTAATATCACCAGAAACCTTAGCTTGAGCTGATTGCTCACCTGCAGCCTGTGAATCATTTGATTCAAGCATAACACCGTGAATAGCCATTTCCATTCCTTCGATAACCTTAATAAAACCAGCACCACCACTATCAACTACGCCAGCTTCCTTTAAATCAGGAAGTAAATTAGGTGTATTTGATAAAGACTTTCTTGCTTGAGTTAAATAAAGCTCAAATAGCTCCTCAAATGAGCCGATTTGTCCCTTCTTGCTAGCAACAAATTCAGCAGACTCACGAACAACAGTTAAAATTGTACCTTCAATTGGCTCCATAACGGCCTTATAGGCTACATCCTTACCAGAGCATAGGCAATCAATAAAGGCGTCAACAGAAATTTCATTTTCAGTCATTTCCTTAAGGCTTACATAAATTCCACGGAAAAATTGAGATAGAATAACTCCAGAATTTCCTCTCGCTCCCATTAATAGGCCACGTTGTAGTTTCTTTGCAATATCAACAATTGATGAAGATTCGCAGGCAGTCATTTCCTTAACACCTGTCATCATTGTCATTTTCATATTAGTTCCTGTATCTCCATCTGGAACAGGGAATA
>ERZ780070.683-NODE-683-length-13986-cov-5.005599_pt1 | contig 13986 bp, 6 predicted proteins | sample MGYA00511577_ERZ780070 | MGnify/ENA primary metagenome ERZ780070 (study PRJEB29588, sample SAMEA2162530) | human gut metagenome | biome: human gut; feature: human-associated habitat; material: faeces | place: Denmark | collected 2008/2010 ...
CCATTGTGGAGGACCCAAAACCCCACGGAAAAAGCTACAACAAGTGGCTGGGCGATCAGGCCAAGCCCTCCCATCGGGAGCAGCTGCGGGTGATGATTGACCGTGCGCTGGAGCAGAAACCGGCAGACTTTGACGCGCTGCTGAAGCTGCTTTCGGAAATGGGCTGTGAAGTATCCCGGCGCGGGAAAGCGATCCGGCTCAAAGCGCCCGGCTGGAAGAATGTAGCCCGCATGGATGACAAGCTGGGGGCCGGGTACAGTGAAGCAGAAATCCGTGCGGTGCTGGCCGGTGAAAAACAGCATACGCCCCGTAAAAAATCCCTCGTGCAGCCGGAGCCGCCCAAGGTCAATCTGCTGGTGGATATTCAGGCAAAATTACAGGCTGGGAAAGGCGCTGGGTATGCGCGATGGGCCAAGGTTTTTAACCTGAAACAGATGGCGCAGACTGTAAATTTTCTCACCGAACATCAGCTGTTGGACTATGGGGAGCTGGCAGAAAAAGCGGCGGCTGCCACGGCACATCACAATGATCTTTCGGCGCAGATCAAAGCGGCTGAAAAGCGCATGGCGGAGATCGCTGTTCTGCGTACTCACATCGTAAACTATGCCAAGACCCGTGAAACCTATGTAGCCTACCGCAAGGCCGGTTATTCCCGAAAATTCCGGGAGGAACATGAGCAGGAAATCCTGCTCCATCAGGCGGCAAAAAATGCCTTTGACGAGATGGGCGTGAAGAAGCTGCCCAAGGTCAAAGACCTGCAAGCCGAGTACGCAAAGCTGCTGGAGGAAAAGAAGAAAACCTATGCCGAGTACCGGCGCTCCCGTGAGGAAATGCGGGAACTTTTGACGGCAAAGGCCAATGTGGACCGGCTGCTGAAAATGGACGAGGAACAGAAAAAGGAACAAGAAAAAGACCACGGCCAGCGGTGAGCCGGTCCTGGTCCAAAGCGTTCGCAGAACGCGCAGCCACAGAATGAAATTCTGTGTTCAAAGGGGCTTGGGGGCGCTGCCCTCAACAAGCAAGCGGAGAGGAAAATCACAAAGGGATTTTCTTCTCTGCGGGCCTGTGTGTATTAACACAGGCATTGCTTGCCCCTTTTGCATCTTTGCATGGATGTATGCGTTGCTGCCCGCTTTCCGTCCGCTATTTTTTCTCGATCAGCTCCTGTAAATCCCGCTTGACCTGGGTATAAGTCAAAGCGGGAATGGGAATGGAGATGCCCGAAATCAGCTCCGCTTCAAACCGCCGCAGGGCGACAATATACAGCGTGTTCACAAGATAGCCCCGCCGCAGCGGGTAAAACACTTCCGGCAATCTCTCTTTCAGCTCCCGGTAGATATAATTGCAGCTCACGACCCGGTCAACGCAAACTAATTCCGTCCGCTTATCCCGGCTTTTGGCGTACAGAATGGTATAGGGATTGACATACACCGTCTGATTGCCGCTGGGAAACGCTATGCGCCGGCCGACGGGCTGTTCCAGCAGCAGATTGCGGACAAACCGCGTCGTGTTCATATCCATCTTCAAAATGCTGCGCTCGCCCTCAATGTCCGGCTGGGTGTACTCATAGGAATTGTGCTGATGTACCATTTTCAGCTCGCCGCCGATTAGCCGCCAGCCGATGGTAAAACAGTTGACGGCCCCAAGCTGGTTGTGCCTGCTTCTCACCGCAATCTGGCCGCAGACCTGCGCCGCCGTTTCGCCCAGCGGGACAGGGTAATATTCTTCCGACACCACGTCCACCGCCCTGCCCTCAAAGCCCTTGAAATGTTCCCGTATCGCGCTGCCGCCAAAGAGCATTGGCTCGCCGGTGCCGAGGTAGATGCTGTCCGGGCAGAGATAGTCAAACCACCGTTCCAAATCCCCCGCGTAGTGGGCGTGGAACAGTTCTTTTGTGAGCGCGGTAATTTCCTCTAAATGGATTTGCTTCTGCTTTTTTCCTTTGCCATAATCTGTTCCCCCTTGTCTGCTTCCATTGTACCAAAATACGGCGGGCAGCACAAGAGAAAACACATCATTCACGCCGTATCACACTTCATTCGTTCCAAACCTATTGACATCCAAAACGCCGTATCGTAAAATATAGGGAAAGGGAAAATTATGCGCTTTTTTGCGGGAAAAGAGGTTGACAAACTATGCCGTTGAACAATATACTTACGACAGACAGACAGACAGACAGACAGACAGACAGACAGACAGACAGACAGAGGTAAATCTGCCTGTTTTTGTGCTGTCCGCATATCGCTATAGCAGAGGAAGCAGTTGTCCATTCCAGCCGGATGGATGACCGCTTCCTTTTTGCGTTTTTTGATAGACCAGCACAGGAACAGGAGGATGACTATGAAATTAAAGAAACGGATCGCCGCCCTGCTGATGGCGGGCGCGATGGTATGCTCCACTTTGCCGGTAAATGTACTGGCGGTGGAAAATTCAAATCGAAATGTAGGCGGTTTATGCGAACACCACGCCGAACATACGGAGGATTGCGGTTACACCGAGGGCAGCGAGGGGACGCCCTGCAATCACGAACACACCGAGGACTGCTATACCCTTGTGACAAGCTGTGTCCACAAGCATACGGCGGACTGCTACCCGGCAGAAAGCGTATCGGACAACACAGCCAGCCCGTCCGATGCGGAAAATCGGGAGCCAACCGAGTGCAGCCACGAGTGCAGCGAGGACACCGGCTGTATTAAAAAAGAATTAGACTGCAAACACGAACATGACGAGGCTTGCGGCTATGTCCCGGCCACTGAGGGGAGGCCCTGCGGTTATATCTGCGGCGAGTGCGACGTAGAGGACGAGCCGGAAACGGCCACCCCCTCTAATGCGGCGCAGCTTTCCGCATGGGACGTGCAAAAGCTGATCGACGCCCTACCCGCAACGGACAAGTTGACGACCATGACAAAAGATGAGCAGAACGCAGTTTACGCCGACTTGCAGGCGGCATACGAAGCCTACGAAGCCCTGACCGAGGACGAACAGGCACTGCTTACCGGGACAGAGGTTTTCGAGAGCCTGTTCCACTTCTTCAATGGTATGGTCAATTTACTGGCGGCGAACGGCGTTTCCTATTTGGACGAAAACGGCGATGAACAGACAGCAGATAATGTCACTGTGGTGGAAAGCAGCATGACCACATGGAGTGACGGCTGGTATGTAGTCAACGGCGCTGTGACCATCGGCAGCCGCGTCACCGTCAGCGGCGAGGTTCATCTGATTCTGGCAGACGGCGCAAGCCTGACCGTCAACGACGGTATCAATGTGGCAGAGCGCAACAGTTTTTCCGTTTATGCCCAGTCTGTCGGGGAAAACATGGGAACGCTGACCGCAACCGGCGGAATGGGTGCAGCCGGAATCGGCAGCGGTAAGGATAGTGGTAGCGGCGGCAATATTATCATCCACGGCGGCAGTATCACCGCAACCGGCGGATTTGGTGCAGCCGGAATCGGCGGCGGAAATTCTAGTTCTGGCGGCACTATCACCATCCACGGCGGCACAGTGGAGACAATCGGCGGAGATTATGGAGCCGGGATCGGCGGCGGACGGGAGGGTTCTGGTGGCACAATCACCATCAACGGCGGTAATATCACCGCAACCGGCGAAGTTGATGCAGCCGGAATCGGCGGCGGATTTAAGGGTTCTGGTGGCACAGTCACCATCCACGGCGGCAGTGTCACCGCAACCGGCGAATCTCATGCAGCCGGAATCGGCGGCGGATATACTGGTTCTGACGGTAGCTTTGCAACCGGAACGGACGGTCATGCCCTGATTGTTGCCAATGGGGGTATCGGCGATACGAGCAAACAGAACAGTTGGAGCGGCATTATCTTCGAGGGAGATACTGGCACAGTCTATGGAAATCCAACCATTCAAGAGAATATAGAGATTCCATCGGGCAAAACGCTAACCGTACCGAAAAACACCACCCTGACCGTGAAGGACGGCGTGACCCTCACCAATAACGGAAAAATTATAAACAACGGAAAAATCACCAACAATGGAACAATCACAGGAAACGGCACAGTCGAGGGGAACCAACCGCTTTTACCACCTCCACCTGTTTCTTACCGAACCTGTGATGAAAATGGGCAGAACTGGGAAACCAAGAAATGTAGAAACTACACTGTGGTGGACGGCAGTACGACCGCATGGAGTGACGGCTGGTATGTGGTCAACCGCAATGTAACAATTGATGAACTCGTCACCGTTACCGGGAATGTCCGCTTGATTTTGACGGATGGCACAACTTTGACCGTCAACGGCGGCATCGGCGGCATCAATGTGGCAAAGGGCAACAGTTTTTCCGTTTATGCCCAGTCTGTCGGGGAAAACACGGGAAGGCTGACCGCAAACAGCGGCGGCTGGGGTGCGGGCATCGGCGGCGGAAACGGGAAGGCTGCAGGCACCATCACCATCCACGGCGGCGAAGTGACCGCAAACGGTAGCAACGGCGGCGCGGGCATCGGCGGCGGAAGCGGCGCCGGATTTGATGCTTCTGGCGGCACCATCACCATCCACGGCGGCACAGTGAAGGCAACCGGCGGAGGTTTTGGAGCCGGAATCGGCGGCGGAAATAGTGGTTCTGGCGGCACAATCACCATCCACGGCGGCAATGTCACCGCAACCGGCGGACCTTCTGCAGCCGGAATCGGCGGCGGACAGGGGGGTTCTGGCGGCAACATCACCATCCACGGCGGCAGTGTCACCGCAACCTGCGGATCTTTGGCAGCCGGAATCGGCGATGGAAATGGTGGTTCTGGCGGCAGCTTCGCAACCGGAGCGGACGGTCATGCCCTGATTTTTGCCAATGGGGGTATCAGCGATACGAGCAATCGGGACAGTTGGAGCGGCATTATCTTCGAGGGAGATACTGGTAAAGTCTATAAAGACCAAACCCTGCAAGAGAATATAGAGATTCCATTGGGCAAAACGCTGACCGTACCGGAAAACACCACCCTGACTGTGAAGGACGGCGTGACCCTCACCAATAGCGGAACAATCACAGGAAACGGCACTCTGGGTGGCGAAGGAAATCTTGTGGGTTCTGGCACCGTTGCAAATATCATTCGGAACAATCTGCAAAAGGATTCGAATGTAACGGTCTCAGTCAACTCGTCCCCGGCAGCCTACGGTTCCAAGGTGAACCTCACTGCCACCATATCCAGAGCGGCCACTATATCCAAAGCGGCAAATGCCATCACTCGTGCAGCAGAAAATCAAGTGGAATTTTTCGTTGGAACAGACAGCAATAAGAAAAGCCTTGGCACAGCAAATGTCAGCGGCGATACTGCCACCCTTTCCGATGTGGAAATTTCACAAGAGAAAGGCTTTGCGGTTGGAGAAAATACTATCACCGCCGAATATGGCGGCAGCATGGGGCTGAAGCCGCAAACCGGCAGCACCCGGCTTACGGTGCAGGGAGATTTGAAGGATGCCATTGTGACGGTGAACGGCGAGTATTTTTATACCAATTCTCCCATTATCCCAGAGGTAAGTGTAACATGGAACGGTACGCAGCTTACAAAGGACACCGACTATACGGTTAACTATACGGATAACACCAATGTGGGCAAGGCTACCGTAACTGTCACCGGTACAGGCAACTATATCAGCACAAAAACGGGGAGCTTTACCATCGCTCCGGCCCAGCTGAACGACGCGACAGTGAAAGTAAACGGCACCTATACCTACACCGGCCAGGCGCAGACCCCAGCCTCTAATGATGTGGTTGTCACGCTGGGCGGCAAGACCGTCCCCAGCGATCAGTACACCATCAGCGCCAGCAATCATATCAATGCTGGGCAGGCGACCGTAACTGTGACCGCGAAAGCAGATGGAAACTACACCGGTTCAGCCAGCGGGAAATTCACCATCGCTCTGGCCTCGCTGAACGACGCCAAGGTGGAGGTCAGCGGCGGGCCGTTTACCTATGACGGAACCTCCAAAGATCCCACTGTGACGGTGACGCTGGACAGTAAGACCCTGAGTGCAAGCACAGACTACACCCTCTCCTATTCCAACAGCAACGGCGGGGACGGAAACCTCACCAATGCCGGAACGGTCACAGTGACCGCCACCGGTAAGGGCAATTACACAGCCACCGGCACAGGGACATTTACCATCAACAAGGCCCAACCGAACTACACGCCCCCTACCGGTCTGACCGCCACTTATGGCGACACGCTGAAGGATGTACCTCTGACAGACGGCTGGGCTTGGAATGATCTAAATACTTCGGTTGGCAATGTAGGAGAGAACACCTTCCCTGCTACTTACAACAAAGATAGTAGCGGCAACTATAACCCGGTACAGCAAAACCTTACAGTGAAGGTAAGCCCTGCTTCTTATAAGATCACCCTTACCGGGCAAGCGGACAGCCCCACGCAGATCACCTTGGAGGAGGCTCAGGTAGAACCCGGCAACACCGGCGCAGCAGTCAGCTACGGCATGAATACCACCAACACAGCCCCCAGTAAGTGGCAGGCAGAGAAAGTATTCTCCGGCTTGACCGCAGATACCACCTACTACTTCTTTGCAAAGGTGGCGGCCACCACCAACTATGCGGAAACCATCAGCACAGGCGTGGCAATTACCACCCCCGAAAAAGAGGTCAGCAGCATTTCCATCCAAACCCAGCCCGCCAAGCTGGCCTACACCAGCGGCCAGACGCTGGATCTGAACGGCCTGTCGGTGCAGGTAAGCTATAGAGACAACACCAGCAAAACCATTGGCTGGGACGCCAACAAGCTGACCGCCGAACCCGCCCAGGGCACGGTGCTGACCGTTACTGAGCATAGCGGAAAAACTGTCACCATCAGCTATGGCGGAAAAACGGCCAAAACCGATGCACTTACCGTGGGTAAGGCAGAGCAGGCGGCTCTTTCCATCACCGGCAAGCCCACTACCGTCTACAACGGGGACACCTTTACCTTGACGACCACCGGCGGTTCCGGTACAGGGACGGTCACATGGGAGATCATCAGCGGCCCCGCAACAGTGGATGCCAACGGTAAGGTTACGGTAACTGACATCGGCGAAATTCAAATCAAAGCGGTCAAGGCCGCAGATACCGAATACGCCCAGTCCGAGACAACCATTGCGCTGACAGCGGTGAAGAAACCCAGCAGCGGCGGGGGCAGTTCCTCTGGCGGTGGCTCGTCCTCCGGTAGTGGTTCTTCTTCCGATAACGGCGATTCCAGCGGCTCCACGGTTGTAGAGCGTCCGGATCAGACCAAACCGGAAATCCCTACCACCAGCCAGACCAAGCCGGCAACACCGGATAAAAACGGAAATGCCAGCATTAACGGCAACGCCGTACAGGACGCAATCAACAAGGCCACCGCTGACGCGAAGAAAAATGGAACCACCGCAAACGGCATTGCCGTAACGGTTCCCATCCAGAACGCGGCAGATGCAAAGAATCTTACCATCACCATCAAGGCACAGACGCTGGACAAGCTGGTGACGGCAAAGGTACGCCGGTTTGAGATTACTACAAACGGCCTGCCCTCTTTCGGATTTACGTTGGATACCTTGAAGATGCTGAATGCCCAGTCCAAGGGAGGGAATCTGATTCTGCGGGTTTCCAAAGCAGCGGTCACTTCCGCTAAGGCAAAGGCGGCGATTGGAACAAGACCAGTTTATGAGTTCTCTCTGGTTTATGTCAAAGGCGGCAAGAAAGTGCCCCTCACCGATTGGCAAGGCAAGACGGTTTCCGTCAAACTGCCCTATACCCCGGCGGCAAACGAACAGGCTGGAAACCTGTATGCGGTCTATGTGAACGACAAAGGCAAGGTACAATGGCTCACCAAGTCCAGTTATGACGCGGACCAGAAAGCCGTGATTTTTGAAGCACAGCATTTTAGTATCTACGGCGTAGGCTACAAGAACCCGGTTCCGAACTTCACCGACATCAATGGTCATTGGGCCAAGGAACACATCCTGTTTGCAGTCAGCCGCGGGCTGTTCTCCGGCACAAGCAAAACCACCTTTAGTCCGAACACCACCCTGACACGGGGAATGTTCGTCACCGCCCTGGGACGGCTGGCAGGAATCAATCCGGCGGATTACCAAAACAGGAAATTTACTGATGTGAAAGCCAACGCCTACTACTCCCCCTATGTCAACTGGGCAGCGAGTAAGGGAATTGTCAGCGGTACGACTTCCTCCACCTTTGCCCCGGACAGCAGCATCACCCGTGAGCAGATGGCAGTAATTATGAAGAACTACGCTGACAAGATGGGTTACTCCATACCGAAAACGCTGGCGGCTGTGACCTTTGCCGATAACGCGCAGATTTCTTCCTGGGCAAAGGATGCGGTCAAGGCTATGCAGCAGGCGGGCGTTCTCTCCGGCAAGGAAAACAACCGGTTTGACCCGCAGGGCAACGCCACCCGCGCCGAGGCGGCTACTGTCCTGCACCGGTTTGTGGAGATTGTCATTGACCCGCAGTCCGCAAACGGCTGGCAGCAAAATGACAGCGGCGAATGGAGTTACTACAAGGACGGAGGGCCGGTCAAAGGCTGGCTCTCCGACGACCAGAAATGGTACTGGCTGGACAAGGCCACCGGTAAGATGTTCTCCGGCGGCTGGAAGCAGATTGATGGCAAGTGGTACTACTTCTACGCAGACGGCTCTATGGCGGTCAGCACCAAAGTGGACGGCTACGAAGTTGGCGCAGATGGCGCGAGAAGATAACTGACCACAAATTTAGAAAGGACACGAAGCAGCATTGGAGTATATTGAAACAATAACAATAGATGCCGCAAGCGGTTTTCGGGACATATAACTTCTGCTGCTTTGTTCCATTCCCATAGCGGTGCAAGGGAGGCCGCTTATGGGTAGATACCCCTTTTGACCTTTCTCCACCGCTAACAGGTGGAGACTTCCAAAATAACATATCCAGTCCGATCAGGGCGCAAGTGAACTTACCATCACTTGCGCCCTATTTTTGTACGCCTTTTTTCGATAAGAACCCCCCATTTTCTGTATTCAAAAACAAAAACAAAAACCGACGGAAGTATCACAAAAAGTCCGACAAACCTCCACCTGCCGAACCATATTCCCCAACGGTTCGACATAAACGGTTCCGCTGTGTCGGCTGCCGTTCACCGCCCTCCGAAAGTTTGAAAACCTATCCACCTTTCAAACTTTTCGGAGGTAACGGCTATGAGTAAAAATCGTGAAGAAAGGGCGAATTATTATCTTTACATAGATGGACAGACTGTGCCGGTAAGCGAACAGGTCTACCGTGTGTATCAGCACTACGAACGGAAAGAGGAATACTTTTCCTATGATCTGAAAGTGGAAAAGTTCCAGAAAGAAACCGCCTCTTTCCTACCCAGCCGCGAGGATTCCTATGAACGTCTGCTGGAACAGGACAAGCAGTTTGCCGCACCCGGAAAAAGCGTAGAACAGCTTGCAGCGGAACATCTGGAAGCAGAGCAAGTACGTTTCTGTCTTTCCAAATTAAGCGAGGACGAGCGAGATCTGATTTTACTGCTTTTCTATCAGGAAAAGACGGAACAGGAAGTCGGGAATATGCTACACATTTCGCAGCAGTCGGTCAATAAGAGAAAACAGACGCTACTGTTGAAGCTGAGAAAAATTTTTGAAGAATTTTTCTAAAATCGGTTGTTAAACTGCTTTCCCAACGGGGAAATAAGTGAGGGGGTCTATCTCTCTCATGCAGCTTGACAACTGAATAGACGGCATTTCCGGTACATAACCCATGTACGAGCGAATCAGGCGCGCCGCGAAGATGGACAGCCCCAGGAGGTGATAAACAGGGCTGCTCCGAGCGATCTACGCCAGCCTGATCCCCGAAGGCGGCACTTCGGGACGCGGTGACTGCATGGGGGAATAATGATACTTCCTCACGGCCTCCTAAAGACTTGGGGGGAACCCTGCGGTGCACGAGTAAAACGACGCTGCGGAGTTATGACAGCCGCGCCAGCGGAGACCGGAATGTCCCCATCGTCAGGGGTGCGTGGCAAATGTGGCGAGCAATAACCAAACTATCATACAACAGCCGTACCGATTAGCAGGTTAGCATATCCCCTCAACTCTATCGGTACGGCTGCTTATCTTTATATGAATTGAGACAAAATGTTTCCTCATATCTTATGAAGAAACATTTTTTTGACTGGAGGTGCGTCAATATGGATCAGCAGATTACCCCTACGACCTCCTATAAAGAGGTGAAAATCGGGAAAACCATTTACCGTGTGACCAGCTTTTTTTCGGGTGAAAAGGAGCTGGGAAAGACTTTGGAGCAGCTGGCTGTCCGACGCGCCATGTCGGAGGTTTCCACACCTGCCAGCTGCTCCGCACACACGGCTACATAGTCACACTATCCTCCCGGCTTTGCCGCATACTTGCGCGGCGATGGATTCTCCGTTACGATATTCATACAGGGATACTCCCTGTGGAGCCATCACGCCGCACGAGGTATGGAATCTGGATAATCGGGAGGGAAAACAAAGATGACTACAAAAACATACAACGTCGGCATCTACTGCCGTTTGAGTAACGACGATGAACGCGACGGCGAATCCGTCAGCATCGAGAACCAGAAACTGCTGCTTCAGAACTATGTGCGGCAGCGGGGCTGGAATGAAATTGATACCTATATCGACGATGGATATTCAGGTACGAATTTTGACCGTCCTGGGGTCAAGCGGCTGATTGAGGACGCCAAGGCCAAGCGGATCAATGTGATTCTGGTCAAGGATCTGTCCCGTTTTGGCCGTAACTACATTGAGTTCGGGCAATACACGGATTACTTATTCCCATCCCTGGGCTGCCGTTTTATCGCTCTGAACAACGGCATTGACACGGAAAGCACCAATGGCAGCACCGATGTCATGTGCTTTTTGAACTTATTTAACGAATTTTATAGCCGCGACACCAGTAAGAAGGTCAAAGCAGTCAAAAAAGCCTGTGCGGAAAACGGCAAATTCATGGGAACCTATCCCGCCTACGGCTATAAGCGGGACCCGGCAGATAAGCACCATCTGGTGATCGACGAGGACACCGCCCCGATTGTGCGCCGTATCTTTGAGATGCGGGCAGCCGGAACAGGGTTTCACGCCATCGCCGTTATACTGAACGAGGAAGGCATCCCGTCCCCCGGTGTGCTGTACTACCAGCGCAAGGGACAGACCGATCCGCGCCGGGTCAACCACAAATGGGCAGACCAGACGGTGAAAAACATTGTCCGCAGCGAGGTTTACATCGGCAACATGATCCAGGGAAAAACCGGAACCCTGTCATATAAGTCCCGCAAGCTCGTGGGCAAGCCGGAGGAAGAATGGATTCGTGTGGAAGGGACCCATGAACCGATTATCTCACAGCAGCTGTGGGATACCGTAGTCAGCATTGATAAAAAGAAGGTGCGGAAATCTTCTTCCGCTGACGGTTACAGGAGCATCTTCACCGGCCTTGTGTACTGTGCGGACTGCGGTTTCAAAATGAGAAATCAGGTGGAGCGATTCACCTATAAAGACGGAACGCCGGGGCGGTACAGCTCCTTTATTTGCGGGAACTACTCCCGCAGCGGCAAGGGGGCCTGCACCATCCACACCATCTATGAGAATGTACTGAGCCAGCTTGTATTGGAGGACATTCGGGAAAAGGCCCGTTTTGCGGAATATGACCCGGAGCAGCTGGTCCAGCAGATTATCCGCTTAAAGGGTAAGGAAGCTAAAAGCCGCCGTTCCTCCTGTGAACAGGAGCTGAAAACATACACGGCGCGGCTTTCCGAGCTGGAACGGCTGATGCAGAATCTCTACGAGGATAAGTGTGCCGGAACCATTCCGCAGACCGTTTTTCAAACCCTGATGCACAAATATGAAGCAGAACGGGCAGAAAAGGCCGAAGCAATCCCGGAACTGGAACGCAGGGTCAAAAGCTACCTGGAAAACCGCACGGATGCGAACCGCTGGCTGGCTATTATCTGCCGGTACACAGAGATTACAGAGCTGGATGAATCCATTCTCTTTGAACTGGTAGACCGCATTGAGGTTGGAGAAACCAAAAAAGTGGGCGGACAGCGGATTTGTGACCTCCGCGTTTACTACCGCTACGTCGGAAATGTGGACGCGGCGCTGGCACAGGAAGAAAGGAGGCAGCCCCTTGAAGAAGCAATATAAAGTCGGCATCTACTGCCGCCTGAGTGTGGACGATGCCTCCAATTCTGCAAAGGCAAAAAACTATATCCCCGGTGATGAATCCGCCAGCATAGAAAACCAGCACGAAATTCTCTCCAAATTTGTCATGCTCAATGGTTGGATCGAGGTCAAGACCTATCGGGACGATGGGTACAGCGGCGGGAATTTTCAGCGGCCCGGATTTTTGGAAATGCTGGAGGATGCCCGCCACGGTCTGATTAACCTGATTCTGGTCAAAGACCTGTCCCGTCTTGGGCGTGACTTTGTAGAGGTAGGCCGCTATACGGATGTGATTTTCCCGTCCCTTGGCTGCCGGTTTGTGTCTGTGCTGGATTGTCTGGATAGCGAGGGCGACAACACCGATATGCTGCACTTCCGCAGTCTGATGAACGACTACCATCTGAAAGACTTGTCGGGAAAAATCAAATCAGTGCTGTACTCCAAAAAGAAAAGCGGCCAATACCTGACCGCCTATGCTCCTTACGGATACCGCAAGAGTGATGAGGACAAACACCGGCTGGTGGTGGATGAAGAAGCCGCCGCTGTGGTGCGGGAGATCTACCGGATGCGCTATTCAGGCATGGCCTACGGCAAGATTGCGGCGGCGCTGAACAAGAAAGGCATCCTTTCTCCCCGCTGGTATTGGGAACTGCACTACGGAAAAAAAGGCATCTGCAAATACTCCAAACTTTGGACCTATGCCACGGTGAAAAACATTCTGAATGACACCGTTTATCTCGGCATAGTCACGCAGAACCGCACCGGCACCCGTTCCTACAAGGATAAGACCATGATACAGAAGCCGGAAATGGAATGGATTTGCCATGAGGATGCACACGAAGCGATCATTGACCGGGAACTTTGGGAAACGGTTCAGGAAAAGAACCGGGCAGTCAAACAGCAGGCAGCAAACCATGCCGCCCCTTTGCCCGCCCTGTTCACCGGCAAGCTGGTCTGTGCCGATTGCGGGCATCCTTTGATAGCCACCCGTGAGACCCAGCGCAGGAAAAACGGGACATCCAAGCGGTATGTTTCCTATATCTGCTCCCATTTTGCTACAACCGGACACAGCGCCTGCTCCTGGCATCGGATTTATGAAATCTCGCTGAAAACGCTGGTGCTGAATGAAATCAGGGCGCACAGTCAGGCGGTAGCACAGGATGAAAATGCGGTGCTGGACAAGCTGAAACAGCAGATACTTTCCGAAAGCGCAGCCAAACAGGAGGATTCTAAGCTGGAAATCAGCCGACTGCGGCGGCGTATTGGAGAGCTGGAACACATGACCGCCAAGCTCTACGAGGATAAGGTCAGCGGCACGATCAATAGCGATACCTTTGCTATCCTGATTCAGAAAAGCGAACAGGAGCGCATCCAAAAGGCGACCCGGTTGGAGGCTCTTTTGGCAGAAGAACGGAAAGCCCGACAGGAAGTTGAAAATATCCGGCAATGGGCAGGCATCATTCGCCGCTATCTGGATGTGCAGGAGCTTGACCGGGAAATCGTCGAGGAACTGATTGACCACATCGAGATCGGAGAACGCTCCGTCATAGACGGCCAGCGCCGTCAGGACATTAAAATCTTTTATCGCTTCGTTGGTGTGGTATAATGGGAAAAAGAAAAGACCCGGCTGCATCCGCAGTCCGGGCATATACCTGACAACATTCTATGAAAACGGTTTGCGATTGAACCGCATCGCTTTGTCGAAAAAGAGTGATTCAGCAGAACACCCTTCCCAAACAGCTTATGTTCTTCATAATATTGCGGAAAGGGGTAAAATCATCGTCCCCTCTGGCACTGTCCACGCCGTCATTGA
>ERZ780070.686-NODE-686-length-13932-cov-2.698854_pt1 | contig 13932 bp, 10 predicted proteins | sample MGYA00511577_ERZ780070 | MGnify/ENA primary metagenome ERZ780070 (study PRJEB29588, sample SAMEA2162530) | human gut metagenome | biome: human gut; feature: human-associated habitat; material: faeces | place: Denmark | collected 2008/2010 ...
TTGTGATACTATTAAATTATCTATATCTACTCCAAGTTTTTTTGCATATACTGGGTCTAATGCATGTTCTGCATCTATAAATGCTGCTTCTCCATTCATTTTTTGTGCTTCTGCTATAATATGTAATGCTAATGTTGTTTTTCCTGATGATTCTGGACCATATATTTCTATAATTCTTCCTCTTGGTACTCCTCCTATTCCTAATGCTATGTCTAAGCTTAATGCACCTGTTGGAATTGCTTCTACTTCCATTGCTTTAAATTCTCCTAATTTCATTACTGATCCTTTTCCAAATTGTTTTTCAATTTGACTTAATGCTACTTCCAATGCTCTCTTTTTTTCTGTGTTTTGCTCGCTCATTATTTTTCCTCCTCAAATTAAGTTTCTTGTTTCAAACGCTTGTTTGGTATTATTATATATGATAATTTTATTTTGTCAAGCATTTTTTTAAAATTTTTGTGGTTTTTGTAAAAAAGACTATAGAATTTCTCCTATAGTCTTTCAAAAACATCAAATAAATATGATAGTTAAGCCATTATTTGCTTTTTATCTTCTTTTCAAGCTCATATCTTGGCATCATAATAACTCTTTTACATTTTACACATTCAAGCTTTAAATCTGCTCCCGTGCGAATTATTTTCCATTCATTTGATCCACAAACATGATTTTTCTTTGTAACTACAATCGTTCCCTCTTCAAACATTATTTTACCTCCAATAGCCATTTAACAATTTCTTGAAGCTCATCATGGCTTTTAGCCTTAATGGAAATCTTATCCTTAGAAATAGCTATTTTAATTTTCAAGTTATCCTTACCAATTGATTTAGAAATTATTTGCTTGTCACTTTTGCGAGCATGCTGAGCTACCTTTTTATCTTCATTTTTAACAAGCTCCTCAATTTGACGAACGCTTAAGCTTTTCATAATAATGATATGAGCAAGCTCAATAATACGTTTTTCATCAGAAAGCTTAGATAAGGCACGAGCATGACCAAAGGAAATTTTACCTAATTGTAGCATTGATAAAACCTCTTTAGGTAAATTTAAAATACCTAGCATATTAGTAACATAGCTACGGCTTTTACCTACATGCTTTGCTACATCCGTTTGATTATAGCCAAGCTCACGAATCATTAATGCATAGGCATTAGCCTCCTCATAGGCAGATAGCTCCTGTCTTTGAAGATTTTCAATTAAAGCTAATTCAATCATCTTTGATTTTTCGTAGCTTCTTACAATTGCCGGAATCGTCTCCTTTTTAGCAAGAAGGGATGCACGGTAGCGTCTTTCACCAGCGATAATAATATATTCGCCTGCATTTTCCTTTACAATTATCGGCTGAATAACACCATGAACCTTAATAGATGAAGCTAAATCATTAAGAGCATCCTTATCAAATTCCTTACGAGGCTGATAAGGATTAGGCTTAACCTTAGATAGTGGCAATTCTATTATTTGTTCATTATCTGGTTCAGTAATATTTTCATTCATTAAATCAAGTAATGTTTTTCTTTCATCCATTATTCTTCACTATCTCCTTTGCTAATTCCTTATATTGCTTAGACGCAGGGCATCTAGATGCATACGCAATTACAGGCTTACCTACCGTTGGAGCTATTTGAGCCTTAACATTAACATTAATAATCGTTTTAAAAACCTTTTCCCCGAAGCATTCCTTTATTTCGTTGACAATTTGCCAAGAGGAAATAACACGCTTGTCAAGCATTGTTAGTAAAATACCTTCAATTTGTAGATTTTTCCCAGTAAGCTTCTTACGCTTTTGAACGGCTTTAATAGTATTCAAAAGCTGAGTTAAGCCATCAATGGCCAGAAACTGGCATTGAACAGGAATAAGACAGCTATCTGCTGCAAATAAGCTATTTAATGTAATAATACCTAGTGATGGTGGACAATCCATAATAATATAATCATAATTTTTACGGTAGCCTGAAATAGCATCAGCTAGTAACGTCTCACGATTAGGATTATCAATAGTCTTAATTTCTAGCTTTGATAAATTAATATTTGATACAACCACATCACATTTAGAATGCTTAGGATGACAAATGGCATCCTTGATTTCACATTCACCCATTAATACATCATTAATAGTTTTATTTTCATAACGATCTAAGCCCAGGCTTAATGACGCAGAGGCCTGTGGATCTAAATCAATTAATAATACTCTTTTATCTAATCTTGCCAATGCATCGGAAAGATTTACAGATGTCGTTGTTTTCCCTACTCCGCCCTTTTGATTTGTAATTGCAATTACCTTACAGCTCATAACAAAAACTCCTTACTACAATGGCTTATTCTTAATTTGACTAAATTGACGGGGATATTTATTAGGTGTTTGGCTAACCTTTTTAAAAACTAATATTTCACGATGCCCCATCTCATTAGGAAGCTCAACACTAATTGTTTTAAGATATGATGCTCCTAGAAGCCTAATGGCATTTTTAGCCTCATTAAGCTCTGAAGCTGACTCAAGGCTTTTCATCGCAATAAATAAGCCCCCTACTCTAACAAGAGGAAGACAAAGCTCAGCTAGAATATTTAATCTAGCAACCGCTCTAGCAGTTACTACATCAGCCTCCTCACGGTGATTTTGCGCGTATTCCTCAGCACGTGCATGTAGTGCCTTTGCATTCTTTAAGCCTAATTTAGCAATTAGCTCATTTAAAAAGGCAATTCTTTTATTTAATGCATCAATAATTGTAACATCTAAATTATCAAATACAATTGCATTAGGAATAGAGGGAAATCCTGCACCTGCTCCTACATCAACAAGCTTAATTTGCTTATTAGGCTCTAAGGCAAGCGATAAGGTTAAGGAATCATAAAAATGCTTATAAAAAACACCCTCATAATCCGTAATAGCGGTTAAATTAACATGCTCATTATATTCAACTAGGAATTTATAATATTGCTCAAAGCTTAAAGAGAGCTTATCATTTAATTCAATATTTAATTTTTTTAAATCTTCTTTAAAATTCATAATTATCCTCTCTTATATGCCTCACAATAAACTGAAAGTACTGCAATATCGGCGGGATTTACACCTGAAATTCTTGAGGCCTGACCAATTGTTCTTGGACGAATTTGCATAAGCTTTTCACGAGCCTCTAGGGCGATATTATCAACCTTATTATAATCAATATCGTCAGGAATTAGCTTTTCATCAAGAGCTCTTAGGTGAGCTGCCTGAGAACGAGCCTTTTCAATATAGCCTTTATATTTAGCCTCAATCTCTACTGCCTCTAAAACCTCATCACTAATATCTAGCTTAAGCAGGTGCTTAATATCATGATAATCAAGCTCAGGACGCTTTAAAAGCTCATAGGCCTTAGTTGATTCAAGAATACGAGATGAGCCCTTTGATTCAATATAGGCATTATTTTCTTCAGACATTGTAACATTCGTTATTTTAAGATATGTTGTCATTTCATTAATGCTCTTAATTTTATTTAGTAAGGCATTATGCTGCTCCTGTGAAATTAATCCTACCTGATAGCCATATTCACGAAGACGTAAATCCGCATTATCATGTCTTAAAAGTAAGCGATATTCCGCACGGGATGTTAATAAACGATAAGGCTCATCTGTGCCCTTCGTAACTAAATCATCAATAAGTACACCAATATAAGCCTCATCACGACCTAAAATTAAAGGCTTTTTACCCTGAAGCTTTAAGCCACAATTAATACCCGCCATAAGACCCTGACAAGCAGCCTCCTCATAGCCAGATGTTCCATTGATTTGACCTCCGCAGAATAAATTTTCTACAAGCTTTGTCTCAAGGCTTGGCCATAAATTCAAAGGATTAATTGAATCATATTCAATCGCATATGAATATTGTAAGACCTCACAATGCTCAAGACCAGGGATTAAACGAATCATCTTATCCTGAATTTCTACAGGCATTGAGGTAGAAAAGCCCTGAACATAAATTTGATCCCACTCAAGGCTTTCAGGCTCAAGGAAAATTTGATGACGATCCTTATCACTAAATCTAACAACCTTCGTTTCAATTGAAGGACAGTATCTTGGTCCTACACCCGTAATTACACCACCATACATCGCACTCTCATCAAGATTATCCATAATAAGCTTATGAATTTCCTTATTAGTATAGGTTAAATGACAAGGAACACTAATTTTATTAATTGGCTCATATCCTAAATCAAAGGAAAAGCGATAAGGATATGTATCACCTGGCTCTAGGCTTGATTTAGAAAAATCAATTGTAGAGGCTTTAATACGAGGAGGTGTTCCGGTCTTAAGACGTCTAACATCAAAGCCTAAATCATGAAGCTGAGCGGAAATACCGAAGCTTGTTGGCTGATTCTCAGGTCCTGAGGTTGTTACAACGTGACCTCTAAATATTTTACTATTTAGATATGTACCAGTTGTAATAATAACGGCACGAGCCATAATTGACTCACCATCAGGCATAATAACACCACATGCCTTCTTATCCTTAACAATTATATTTTCAACATAGCCCTCTTTAAGCTCTAAATTTTCCTGCTCATCTAGATGCTTACGCATCATTTTAGAGTATAAAACCTTATCATCCTGACTTCTTAAGGCTCTAACAGCTGGGCCCTTTGAGGAATTTAGCATCTTCATTTGAATTTGACATAAATCCGCATTTTTTCCTTGATAGCCACCAAGAGCGTCAATTTCTCTTACAACAATACCCTTAGCAGGTCCACCTATTGATGGATTGCAGGGCATTGATCCTAGCATATTTAAATTACCTGATATTAATAAGGTTTTAAAGCCCATTTTTGAGGTTGCAAGGCATGCTTCACATCCAGCATGACCACCACCAACAACGATTACATCATACATAAAAATCATCCTCTTAAAATTACAACTAATTTTAGCATTTTAAACATAATTAGTAAAGAAAAAGCACATAAACTGTGCTTTTTTTATTAAATATTAAATTTATTCTTAATTCTTTTGTTTCTTAGCTCTAATAAGCTTAACAGCCTTTGAACCAGTACATAGAAGCATTGCAAGAGCATTAGCTTCAAAGGAATCAGCATATATTGTAAAATGCTTATCTAATGTTCCTCTAGCCTTAATTCTTAGCATATTACCTCTTGTTAGAATATTATTACGCTTAAGAATATCAAGGCTTATAGTATCACCATCATTAAAATGCTTACATAATGTATCAAGATATATGCTGTTTTCTTCTTTCATACCTTCAATATCCTCACCATTTATTGTTGGTATATGATATACCAAATCAACAGGTAAATCATTTGGAATATTAGATACATCCATAATATCAACTAAATGATCATTTGTCACTCCAAGTGTGTATAAAACGGCATGCCCATCAGGAATTAAAAGAGCTGTAAAATCCGTTGTCTCAAAGCGACGCTTAGGTTTTACCTCACGTCCATTCATCATCATATCGACTAATTCCTTAAAGTACTTAAGACCTCGATCAGATTTAATCTTAATCTGTGTTGGTACAAGCTGATATTGCTTTTTATCTGATCTATCCTTGAAATGATATTTTGTCCCTTCAAGTGTTTTAGGATCAATTGCTAAATTAACCTTCAATGTTTTACCAGCAAATGCAACCTTTGCAAGTAAACCCTTATATCTAAATGATTCACATTTTTTAGATAAACGAGCGTGGGCACGATACATTAGTAAATAGTTTTTAACTTCATTGTAGTAACTTTTTACCTCATCTGATGCAAGCGTTGTTTTTTCCTCGAAGGTTAAACGAATTCTTTTTTCAGATACCACTAATGATGAAGGCGCACTTGCATCTTCCTTATCATCTTCTTCAAGCTCATCAATGTCATCATCCTCGTCATTATCTTCATCATCTACTGACTCTTCAGAAATTACAGACTCAATACTTCTTGATTCTTGTTTTTCTTCTTCTAAAGCCTCTTCTTTAGTTTCAGCTAAAGCCTCATCTAGGGTTTCAGAATTTGACGTATCACTAACTTCTTCTTCAGTATTCTCTGAGGTTTCAATTATTTCATCACTAAGAGGAGTTTCTTTTGTATCATTAACAACAGTTTCTTTATCAGATACGTCCTCTACTTTAATTTCGTAATGCTTAATTCTTAAAATATAAATTACAATTGTAAAAATTTGCATTACAATTATAATTCCTCCAATAATTATTCCAGACATTTTTAAATTTTTAGCATTTGTAATAATTAAATATGTTAAAGGAAGATTTAATAAAGATATAACCTCAAATACCTTTAAAAGATAATCCGTAAAAACAATATTCTTATTTTTAAAATCTCTTTTTATAAGGATTAATATCACAGGAAGAGCTAATAATACACCACCAATAATATTAAACACTATCTTATGTTTTGAAACATCAAAGCTTGAAGCAGTAGTTTTATCAATAATATAATTAAATTCAAGCAAATTAAAGTTAGTCATGGCAATTAATGAACTTGCTAAAGCACCATAAACAAATGCTAAAGCATAATCATATTTAGCTAAAACAGCTGAATGGTAATTATTATCCTTTATTTTAGATTTCATACTATAATCACCATTAAAGCTTAAGCCTCTAAAATAAAGAATAATAGCTGTAGTAATTGCCAAAAATAAGGCATCATCAAATGAATACTTTGCTAAATCTACTTCATCTTTTGAATATATAACCATTGTACCAAACAAACATAATAAAGATATTAATAAATAATCTATTATTGTTACTCTACTTGATGATACTATATTCATAATAGCACCTAATAAAATAATACCAATTAAAAGAGCATAGAAGTAATTTTCAATATTAGCGTAAAATTTACTAGTAAAGCTCATATACATTGAAGCATATATACCAAGTCCAAATCCAATAACTGCAAAAATTAATGGATTTATCTTCATAGTTAGATTATACATGTAGCATTTAAATTGATTATTAGTAGCTTCCGGTTTAGAAATAAAAAAACGAACAACAATACCAATTAAATATAAAATCGCAATTATCGCAACAGTAAGACTAAAGCCATCAACCTTTGATGCAACCTTAGCATAAATAAGAGCTCCAATAATTCCCAGTAAATTAGCCCAAGCAAACAAATCAAATAAATTAATTTCTTTTGACTTAATTCTTATCAAATAGCATACTACCAATGAACCAAGTACAATTGTATATAACCCTTTTATTGTATACTTAAATGAATTAGGATTGGATAGTTCTGGCAAGATTGAATTAACATTAACACTTAAAAAATACATTCCCATTACAAATAATGCAATTATAATTACATGAATCACATTAAATGATTTAAATAAAGCTTTAATATAATTATTTTTTTCCATACTTTTACACCTCAAATACATACTTAAGCTTATTCACTATGCTTGTATTTTACGACTTAAGAAATATAAAGTCAAACATCAATAAGCCATTTAATAAAATTGGCAATATTTTATTTAAATTATTTAATTTTAAATCATCTTACATGATTATCTAATAATATTTAAATGGAATTTTTATATAAATTAATTATGAACTTTTTTAAACATAATAAACATTTTCCTTGCATATTTTCCTATATCATCATTAAATCAGCACAAAAATCTGATTAAGAATTGTTCTAGCCTCATGTTCATAATATTCTTGATATATCCTATTTATAATATCTAATTTCCATAACAAAAATCTATAAATTCCTTAGGTAAATACTTACCATTTGCTTTTTTATTTTGAATGGCAATTTCCTCATAATATTCTAATTCATGAATTAAAATAGGAAGTTCATGACCAAATTTTTTAGTTAAAACTTTCTCTTCGTGAAGTTCTTTTACAATTTGAATAAGCACATCAACAAAAGCTTGAGTTATTTCTTCTTCATCCTCTAAATTGTTCTTCCAAATCCAATCAGTTACATCTTTTTTAGTTTTTCCTTCACCAAAAATTAATTCTTCATTTTGAAGCCAAAAAGCATAATTCCATCTAGCCTCTTCTTCATCTGTTTCCTCTAGTGATTCTTTTACTTGGCTTTCTGTATTATAGCCTAAGGTAACCGTCATATTATCACTTTCATCAACAAATAATGAAACTGCATAAATATCATCACTAGACCAACCATTAATACTTTTAATTATCATTTCTTTTAATTTTTCTTTAAACATTTTGTTTTCTCCTTTTTCTTTCATCATAGCACTTCTTCTGGTATTTTAAACACAAACATATTTATAACTAAAATTATAATTATATTTATGACATATAAAATTATTAAATACATAATTAAAACTATAAGCGCAATTTTGTTTTTAATTTTTAAAAAAACATAAATATAACATTTTAATTAAATTCCTGCTAAAGGCAATACATAAACGTTATCATCTAAAGGATATACTGTATCTGTATTACATATTATTACCTTAAAACCTATTTGATAATTGGTTTTATCCAATTGTTTAAATCCCTTAACTGCATTATTATTAAATTTGATACCACTCTTACATTCGATTCTATGTAGTTTTCCATCTTGAATAATAACTAGATCAATTTCATTCATATCACTATCTCTATAATAATAGAAGTTAGGCTCTATACCATTATTTACATAGCTTTTCTTAATTTCATTAATTATATATGTTTCAACAAAGCGTCCAGAAAATGCGCTCGATCCTAAAATTTCACCAGAATTTAGTCTTGCTAAATAACATGCTAAACCAGTATCAGTAAAATACAATTTTGGTCTTTTTATTATTCTTTTAGAAATTGATATCTCGTTATAAGGATCTAATAAATAAACAATATCACCAGCAATTAAAACACTAAGCCATGACATTACTGTTTTCTTATCAATTCCAATTATCTTAGCAATATTATCATAGATAAGCTCTTCTCCAGTAAGAGACGCAATCAATTCCATAAAACGTCTAAATTGGAACTTATCTCTAACATTAAGCATTTCAGACACATCACGTTCAATATATGTTTCAACATAATCAGAATAAAATTTTTGAACATGAAGCATATCATTACTATAAAGTTCTGGATAAAATCCTTTAACAATATTATTAAATAGTTCTATCATAGATAATGGATTTTCACTTGCTCTTTTTTGAATATTCAATATATCAAAATTAAAGATAGGTTCATCTCGATTAATAATTTCATTTCTAGATAGTGGCATCATATGAATGATAGATACACGACCTGCAAGGGACTCTGTTACTCCCTTCATAAACTTATACATTTGAGAACCTATTAAAATAAACATCCTATAGTTATTAATTCTTTTTCTTTTTTCATTATTTACCACTTCTTCAATAGCATTAAATAATTCCGGCGCACGTTGAACTTCATCTATTATTAGAGGCCAAGGATGCATTTGTAAAAATAATTCAGGATCTTTTTTGGCCATTTCTCTTTCTCTTGAACTATCAAGTGACACATAAGAAAAACCCATTTTTTCAAATTCAAATGCTAATGTAGATTTTCCTACTTGACGTGCTCCCGTTATTAAAGTAACTGGCTTTGATTTTACACTATTCAAAATTTGATTATAAATATGTCTTTTAATCATAGTATCATATCCTTTTCTAAAAACAATATAACACATTTTTTAGGGAATTCAATTCCCTTTTTGCAGAAAACGATATATACTAAACAATTTTACATTTATATAACTAAACTTAAAAATCACTTCATTAAACATAAAATTTAAGTTGAGTGCTCTATTTAATTTGTTTAATTATTCTTTACGTCCAATAAATCCCATCTAACTCGACTAACTCCGGCTCGGTTTTTACCGAGTTAATTTTATCATAATTTTTTCTAAACAGTAAATTCGTTATTTTATTAACGTATCTATCATTTTGTACCAGTTATAAAATAAAAATTATCTTTTAAAAAAGCACCTACATTTTAATGCAAGTGCTTTTGTATATATTATATTTCCTTTTTAATTACATCTAAAGCCTCTTTTAGGCTATGTACAATAAAATAATCACCTTTTATATTAAGATTGCTTAAATCTAGCCAAATTGGCTTTATTTTAGCATTTAAAGCACCTGCTATATCTGATGTTAATGAATCACCTAGCATTATTACTTCATCATTGTTTAAATTAATATCTTTAAGTACATAATCAAAGAAAGCTTTATCCGGTTTTGTTAAACATATTTCCTCTGATATATAAACATTCTTTAAATACTTTAAAATACCACTTTTTTCAAGTCTTGATTTTTGAACAATCGTCGCACCATTTGTGACAGCATATATAGGAAGGCCTAAAGTATTTATTTCTTTTAAAAAGATAACTGCATCCTCCATTAGATATCCACCATTTTTTAAATTATTAAAATATAATTCATTTATATCTTTAGGATTTACCTTAAGCTTGAAATGACTGAAAAAAGCATTCCATCTTAGCGTTATACATTCTTCTCTTGTGATTTCCTTGCGCTCAAGCATTTTCCAATGTGAAAGATTTATACTTGAGTAAAGCTTTATGTTTTCTTCTGTTGCTGGTATCCCGTATTTAATAAGTACAGGCTTTAAAGCCTCAAGCTCACATTTGTTAAAGTCTAATATTGTGTTATCTATATCAGTAAGTATCGCCTTAAGCATTTTAAATCACACTAAATTTAATTGCCGTTAAAATGGCTGATGAGAAGCTTGATGATATTGTAATTGTAAGCTCATGGGACATATCAAGGCTTGATACATCAATACGAGATACATAGCTTGCATTCTTAACTAAGGTATCCGTTACTTTTGTTACAGTATTTGTTCCATCAGTTATGGTTATTGTAGCTACACCAGCCTTTGATGCATCCTTGTTTGATGTGAAGCTTAGCTCAATATTAGTAATTGCTTGGTAAAGATTATTAGCCTTTAAAGTAATATTCTTGCCACCCTTTTGAGCATATATTCCCTTTGTATTGTATACTGTTGGAGCTGAATATGATAGCTCAATACCATTTAAAGCTAATGATCCTGTTGTATCACTTAGGTCCTTTAAATCCATTATAGTTGAAATAGTTGTATCCTGATTATTCTTTGAATATAGGACATTGTAATCAAATCTAGCTTGATTTAGAACATCATATTCGCTTACAAAGCTTTTTGATATATCATCTAGTCTGTTATATAAAGACTCGGCAGCTTCGATTTTGTTCTTACTTTCTAAAGTAACCTCTCCTATTTCATTAATTTTAGCGTTAACCTCAGCAATAGCAGAATCATTTTTCAAAACAGGTGTTATATGTGATAAACTATAGGATTCGCTAATACTTGTTGATTCACATTCTGTTTTATATAAATAATAAGCAAGCTCTGAATGATCGATAAAGGGATTACGATTTCCTTGTACCTCATAGATTTGTTCATTACGGTATAATTCTCTTGAATCAACAGGATCTTCAAAATTCCATTTTAGAATGGTATTTAAGATACCAATGTATCCTTCTTTACCAGTTTCAGCCTTTGAGGCTAAGGTTTTATCATTGGTAAGCTCTAAATCTAGCGTTGAATCATCGTATCTTACTACCATATATAGTAGCATACGAGCGATATCACCCTTTACCTCATCTCTTGGTTCAAATACAGTACTGGTCCATTTATTTCCATAGTCATCTTTGTTTGTTGGATTAGATACAATATCGAAGTAGCTATTGCTACGCAATGAATTAATACGAGCTTCTGATACTCTTAAATGATGTAAATCTGAATATGCATTATACTTTTCATCATTAAAGCCATGAGATTTGGCCCAAATATGCTCTTTATTCCACTGTCCTGAGGCTGATCCTGAATTGTCCTTACCTAGACGTTCTCCTGTGTATATACATTCTACATAATCGCCATCATAGGAATCAACTGTCTTTAGTGCTGTTGTACAATCGGAATAGGATATCTTTTTAGTATTTGCAGTCACAATTTGATTTAAGGTTGATTTTAGAAATGTACTATTTGAAAGTACGGATGATGTAATAGTACTATAGTATCCTGTATATGTAGGGTTTGAAGGATTTATAGTACTTGTATTAGTTGAAGATGTTGTAGGTGTTGGCTTTGTTGTTTGAGTAGGACTTGAGTTCCCTTGACTTGTACTAGGAAGATTGGTTGTTGAAGTAGCCTTTGTAGCTCCACATGATGTAGATATAAATAGACCTATTGATGTAAGCGCTAAAAGTGATAATTGTTTTAGTTTCATAGTTCTCTCCTTAATTTTCGAAAAAGATAAGGGATAATACAAATGGTTATCCCTTATTGTTTAAATTTTAGAAAATATTATTTATAATAAACCTTAATTTCAGTAAGTCTAACTTGTGCACTAGCAATAATCGTAATAGTCTTATGATCTTCGCTAACCTTAACTACATAAGGGCCATTTTTATTTTCAGCTGTTGTAAATTCAACATTATAGAATTCTTTACCTTCAGCCGCAGTAATTACCATTTCTGTATTTGCATATAATCTAAATGAAGATGAACCAGCAACTACATAAGTTGAAGTAGATGTGCCTTTCTTTACTTCAATAGATGCAAATAAGTCTGATGAGAAATAATCTGCAACTGAGGCATCTAGATTTACATTTGTATTAGCAGCAGGTTTAGTATATGAAATAGTTGCACATTTTGCATCAGAAGGAACTGGATTTTCGCTCTTTGTAACACAAGCAAAAGTAATTTCCTTTTTCTTATCTCCAGCAGTTAAAACAAGAGTAACAGTTTCATCCTTAGTAGGATTAATTTTAACCTTGCCACCAGCAATTGTAACAGTAGTAGCTGTTGTACCATCCTTGACTGCTGCAGTAACGCCTTCAGTAAGCGTTACCTCAGCAGCTTCAAGATAAGTACCCTTGAAAAGTTTACTTGCAGTATCTAAAAGCTTAGCATAATCTACAGTCTCAGGCTCAGCCTTAGGTTGTTGAATAGTAGTTCCTTCATATACCCAAATATTATACATTTGAACAGCGTATGCAGAAGGATTTACAAAATATGCTGCCTTAGTGTTTGCAGGAAGAACATAAGTATAAATTACAGCATCTCCCTTGGCATTCTTTTCAGATGAAGTTGCCTTTACTTCAGTACCCTTATCATCAGTACCAGCATATAATTTCATATTATCATATGTACCATATACTTCTGCTTGAATCATCGCAACACCATTTTCATTATTAACAGTCATAGCTGCAGTTGTTGAATCTGATTTCTTGCTGAAAGTAAATTCTTGAGGGAATTTGGTATTTTCAACTACACCTTCATTGAAAGTAACAGTTGAAGTTGACTTAAAGTTAGTTGAATCAAAATGAGCAGGTGCTACAGCTGATAAAATTCCATCTGTATAAACTGATAAACTAAATAATTGATTTGGTCTTATTTTTCCATCACCCAAAACGTCAAATAAAGATTTCTTTTTCTCATTATAAAACTTTTTATTAAATGTTGTTTTATGTTTTTTAGCCATTTTATTGCACTCTTCTGCAAGCTGTGGTTCATTAAAAATTGTAGCTAAATTTTCCAATATTTTTAGAGCATTATACCATAATGCATTTATCTCCACAATATATCCTGTACGCGGAATTACCGGATGTCCGTTAACGGTAGAATTCATCCAGGTAATGGCTTTCTCCGTTCCGTTAGCATAAAGCAATCCATTGGAATGGAGGAAAAGGTTAGGATGGTTTTCCCTACGCAGATATTCCATTATTTCTTCCAACAACTGACCATACTTCTCACGACATTTGTCGCGTGAAACCATTTTGGCATATTGCTGTATACACCATACAGCCCAAAGTAATACGTCAGGATGTTCCATCTCATATATCTTCAGGTCATTTGGTTCATCATTAATAAAATCATGAATCGCTTTGCGGGCAGTTTCCATCACACTCTCAAACTTAGCCACTTCATCAATCGCCAATGTCAGCCCCGGAAGAGCAATAAACA
>ERZ780070.689-NODE-689-length-13885-cov-2.845119_pt1 | contig 13885 bp, 2 predicted proteins | sample MGYA00511577_ERZ780070 | MGnify/ENA primary metagenome ERZ780070 (study PRJEB29588, sample SAMEA2162530) | human gut metagenome | biome: human gut; feature: human-associated habitat; material: faeces | place: Denmark | collected 2008/2010 ...
CTTTACATTTATGATTACAAATTGTGTTGTAATTAACCCATTTACATTGGATCCTAATGATATTACATGGGATGGATCAAAAGGACCAAATGAAAGTGTATGGAAATATGGCTATACTGGAGAAGCAATTGTTCCCGTTCCTAAAATTAGTGGACAATCATTTGATTTAGCAAGTGAATGTACAGTTGAGGTTTATTTAACTGGTACACAAACTCAAGCAACTGCAATTGATCCATTTGATATTGATCACAAGCTTTATAAAGCTCAAATTGTTCATGTATCGAATAATTTTGAATTAGGGGCAAGTATTGTTTCGATGGAATTCAAAATAATAGCAAGCAATGTTAATGTACAAATTAGCATGGTTCATACAATTTTAGAAAATGAGGACTATTATAGATATAGTGGACCATATGTAACCTCTAAGGGCGATGGATATTCAATAACTGTAACCGGCTTAGGTAAGAATTCATATATAACTGGTGACCTTGAAACATCTGGTTACGCAGTCGGAACATATCGTAATGGTGATAACTTAAACTTTAATTTCGGTATTCAAACTGGTGGTGCACCATTTAAGATTTACTCTTCAACGAGAACCGATGTAAGCGGTCCACTTGAAGAAGGTAATCAAACAGGTTTAAACGCTTATTATAATGTATCATTTGAAATGAGATGCGAAATTAAATGGCAAACATTTGATGCAAGATTAGAAATTGAAGATCGTGATAATAAGGGTAATAAAATTGCTTATGAAGCAAATGAGAAGAATGTATATCCTAAATATTCTCTTGTTGAATCATCTTTAAAGGAAGGTGAGGCCTTAACAAACGGTTTAAAGGTTGAATTAACATATGGTACAGATGGCTATGAGCATCCACTTACTGTTAATGTTTTAAACTCTAAGGCAACTAATTTAGGTTCATTCCTTTCAAATAATATAACATCTGATGGTAAATTTGTAATTAAGGAGCCTGGTTCATATAGTGTTGAATTAACTCTTAAAAAAGAAAAATATGAAACAATGGTTGTATACATTGTAATTAATGTTGTTAAAGGTAATTATATTCTTGCGGATTTATCGAAGGAGTATGACCGCAATCAAGTTAACGTCTTTGATGTTTTTGCTAGATTACCAATTGATTTTGATGAGTCAAAGATTCATTATCAATTCTACAATGCGGCTACTTCAGAGGCAATTAATGCACCTTCAAATATTGGTAGCTACTATGTAATTATTGAAACTGATACTGATCATAGTAAGTATTTTAATGATATTCCTAATGCGGTAGTAAATAATAAGGTTTCGTTTATTATTTATCCTCGTAAGATTACTATTGATGTAGAAGATCCAATTAATCATAAGGTTTATGATGGCTATCCTTGGTCTTATAATGCAGTAGATGATAATAAGACAAGCTTAAATTTACTTCCTGGTGATAGCTTAACTGGTAAATTCCAATCTCGTTCAAATAAGGTTGGTACCTATGATAGTAAAAATAAGGGTGATTTCTTCAATGTTGGTGGCTTTACAGTTACTAATTCATCATTCAGTGATAATGAAAAGGATCAAACTAAGAATTATCAAATTGTATTTAAAGGTAGCTTTGAAATTAAACCTAAGACTATGAAATATACATCATATGGTGGCGATTTCGATTATGATGGTAGATATCATACAATTTCAGTTTTAGTTGAAGAACCAACTGATAATTATACAATTTACTATTCCGAAACTGGTCCAGTATTTGATGCTGAGGGAAATGATGTTGGTGAATGGAGTCCATATCCATATTATTATATAGAACCAAATTCAGGAACTGATTCATATCTTGTATATTTTAAGATTGTAGCGGATACTTATAAAACTGTTTATGATCATCAAAAAATAACCATTACTGGTAGGTCTATAAAGTATACTTTTGGTCAAATTGATTTCGTATATGATGGCTTCGATCATTCTCCTGAGGTTATTCCAACGGACCCTAAATATGCTACTATAGAATATGCTCCATTAAAGGATCCATCTAATACCATTTCTGATGCATTAGAATGGTCATCAGTTCCACCTTCATATGTTGATTGTGGCAGCTATTATTTAGCCTTTAGACTTTCAGCGGTAAATTATCAACCAGTTGAGGGTAAATTCACGATGACAATCAGTGATAAGGGTCCTAAACTTGATGGCTTGTTTAATCTTGAAGGTGAGAATAAAGATTTTGATACTCTATATCATGGTGTATTATTAAATAAGGTATCTAGCAGCTTGGATTTGACTACAACTTATTTCTACTATGCTGAGGAACCAACTAGTAGCTATGATGCAAAGGACCTTTCATATTCTAAATTAGATTTTACTGCAGATCAAACAGTAGCTGGTCAATATTATAATCGTAACTATCGTGATGCTGGTATATATAAGCTTGTAATTCGTGTTTTAAAGCCTGGCTATCATCCATATTATAAAGTTTTAACCGTAACAATTAATAAATTAAAGCTTTATTTAGAAGCTAGCTTCTATAACAACTACTATGATGGTGAATATCATGCAGGAGGATTAAAGCTTAAGAATAATGCTCCGAATACGGATGAATTAACTTCCACTGGTACACTTGCGGATGGTGATATTTCTTATAGGTATAAGACGGTAATTAATGGTGAAGATTATTATGTTCCATTGACTGTAAGATATGGTGTTAAACCACTAGCAAGTAATCCTGGTACACCTGCCATGAGCGAGGAAATATTAAAGTATAAGGATGCTTGTAGCTACTTAATGACAATACAGGCAGAAGCTTCAAACTTTGAAATGTTTGAACAAGAGGGAGCCTTTGAAATTAAACAAAATAAATTATTCATTACGGTAAATGATCCTGTTGAAATCCAATATTTAGGTCGTTCGGTTGAGCCTCAAGATTTCCTTGAAAGAGAAGAAGTTAATGCTGCAACAGGTGCTAAGGAAACTATACATTCAATTCAAACATGGTTTGATGATACAATGACAAAGCTTGTTGCTCATGATGGAGAGCTTTTAATGAAGTTCCAAGAATATAATTCTTTGGGAGTCTTACAGCCAAGCTATATTTCTAATCCGATTAATATCGGACATTACAAAGCTACTTATCGCTTTACTTCAACAAATAACTGCTTTGGAACAGAATGGGCTGAATTTGATTTCTATATTGTTCCGCGTGTACTTGAGGTAACCTATGAGGAAGAGCTTGAATATAATGCCGAGCCACAAATTCCAGCTGTTTCGGTTTTAACAGGTACATCAGATATAGTTACATATAAGGAGACGATAGTTAATCCTAGTTATATTCCGACTATTCCTGGTGATTATAAGTTTAAGCTAGTAGATTTAACATCTAATCCAAATTATAGATTATCAACTAAGCACGCTGCTGATCTTGATTATAAGATTATTAATCGTAAGGTTTATGTTACATACGATGATGAAGAGGAGTATACTTCAAATTATGTAACAATTTCAACTAAGTATCAAGGTGATGTATGCTTAGATAATCCTAAATTTAAGGTAACAAATTTACTTGCTGATGATGTTTTATCTATCTCATTAACTTCACAGTCATTTAGACGTTCTACATATTTATTTACTGATGCTATCTTCAAATTTAATCCTTCATATACGGCCGGCTCTAGCCTTGATCAATATATTAAGACTTCTGATTCAACTGATTCTCAGTATTATCAATTTGATCCAGCAAGTGTTTCTATTAATGATCATAAAACTAGTGACGTTCAGAAATACTATGATGTAATATTAAATGTTAAGATGGTAATTAAACGTCCTAACCTTGAAGTTCAATATGATGAAGAGCAACAGGTTGTATTTGATGGATATGAGCATGGTATTGATTTTACAATCACAAGCCCAGGATATACAGTGGGTACATTTACATACTGGGTTGAGGGTGAAGAGAATAAGACATCTAATACTATGATAACTAGACGTGATGTTGGTTCATATAATATTTGCTTCAAGATTGAATCGCCTGATTTCGAACCATACGTGGGCAAGATTAAATTAACAATTAAGCGTGCTATTTTATCTATCAATCTAAAACCATATTCAGGTATTTATGATGGAAATGATCAAAAAACAACATATGATATTTTAAATAATCCAATGAAGCTTCTTCCAATTGAAATGCCAGAGCTATTCTACATTAGAAAGGAATATGTTGATAATCTTGGATATACGATGCGAGATTTAACAAACTTCTTCCAAAATAATACTCCAGTAAATGATCCTTTATATGACTTATATCATAAACGAGAATCTGTAATGCATAATGCTGGTGATTATTACGCAATTGCATATTATCCTCAATATCCTGAAAGCTATTCAGCAAATATTGAAGGTGTGTTTGCAATTGAAAATGTAAGAATTGAATATCGTACATTATGGTTTAAGTCAACTCTTAATAATCCAATTATTAAATGGAAGATTTACAATACATTTAAGTATGGTGAGGATAATTTACTATTACCACTTGGTGATTTTATATATGATACTGATCCTTCATGTCCTAATTTCTTATCACAAAATGGTCTTGTATTAGGAGATAGTATTGTTGGTGGTAATACAAATCTTGGAAATTATTTAGTACAAACAATCTCACCAAACGCTCGTGGTAATGCAGATGGTGAAAACAATGGTGATCCATATCAATTTGAAGGTGACTTTGAGTTTAGATATATTGATATTGTAAATTCATTAGGTCAGCAAATGTCTTCAAATTATCGTCCTGCATTTGAGCAAATGGAATATAATGGAGCTCAGGTATATCCATTACAAATTACAATTAAACGTGCTACATTAAATGTATTTGAGGTTACAAATGCTGTTAAGGAATATACTAGTGGTGAGGTATATCCTAATATTATGACTCCATCTGATGGATTGATTGATGCTTTCTATTACGCAACTGATAGTGCCTATACTGAGCCTGCTATTTCAGGTGCTACAAAGATGAAGGGTGCACCAATTGATGTTGGATATTATTGGGTATTTGTTCACGTTAATCAAGGTACAAATTATCTTGAGTGGAAGTATCCAGATTCTCCTCAACCAAACGATTATCTTGATCCTGATACAGGAGCAGGCTATCGTTTTGCTAAATTACAAATCACACCAAAGACAGTAGTTGTTGATTGGGGAAGTGAATGGGAGGATAATAATTACACTATAACATTTGATGGAAAGATGCATTCAGCTTCACCAAGAATTGAATTAGTCTCAGGTGCATATCAATATCTATATTATAAGGTATTGGATGTAAGAGGAAATGAGGTTGGACCTCAATCTGTAATTAATGCTGGTTATTATTATTTCCGTGCAGAATTAACTGGTCCAGGCTTTAGCGGTACAGGAAATTATAAGCTTTTAAATAATCCTATTATGTTCACTATTTTAAAGCGTCCATACTTCATATCTGAAGAAACTAAGGAACCTTGGCTAAAGAGTAATTGGTATAAGGATTATACGGGTGATGATCTTGATGGTTGGGTACCTGGATATTCAATTAAGCTTCATATTGAAACTGTTTCTGATCAATCTGGTACATATAAGAATGCTTCTGATTTTAAGGTTACTGCAGTGGTAACAGATGAGCAGATAATGCCAAATGTAACTGAGTATGTTGGTGTTGATCCAACAAAGCTTGGTACAAATGATGCAAGATTAATCAACGTATTTGAGGGTCAAACATTCTCTGTTGCAGATAACTTTGAATTTAATCTTAATATGCTAATTACTTTGGAAAATAAGGATTTAAAGGTTAATAAATCGGATGTTGATGTCTTATATCAAAATAGAGATATTTCACCAAATATCAAAATTACAAGCTATAAGCGCGGCTATACTGTTTATTATTCAACTGCTTATATATATGAAGATCCAAATACTGGCGATCAAACATTATACAGGTATGATGCTACATCAGGAGAAATAATTAAGGATGGCAATGGACGTCCTGAAATATTTGATGAAGGTGCTGTTCCTAATGATTTACACACAATGCCTACATTTAGAAATGTTGGTTATTACAAGGTATATTATTATATAACTGTTCCAGGTGATGATGGTGTAACAAATACATATTCTGGATCAACAACGGTTAGAATTCGTCAACGTGATTCTTATATTACAATCGATAAGCTTGATAAGGTTTATGATGGTGCCCCAGTTAACGCTTCTAGTATCCAAGTTATGGGTGGATATAACGGAACAAGAAGCAATTTACAATTCTTATTTAAGGAAGTTGGATCTACTAAAGATTTTTCAGCTGATGCTCCAGTTCATGTTGGAACATATCAAATGAAGATTGTAAATGATGCTGATAATAATAATGATTATCCACAAAATTACAGTCCAATTGATGTAACAGGTAATGTCTTCACATTTACTATTTCACCTGCAACTATTGTTCTTGAAGTAGCAAATGATATTACAATTACAGGCCCAGTTTCTAATTTAAGCTTTATGTCTAAGTATTCATCATCAACATCGGCTTTAACAGAAACCTCAACATCATCAAGTGTTATAAAATCAAGTAAACCTACAATTACAGGATTATATATTAATGATACATTTAATTTCACAATAATGTCTTTACCAGGTGTTTCTCTTTCAAGAGGTAAGTATGAATACACAGATGGTTTAGCAAGCTTTGATGATAATAGAAACTTCCTAAATACACCTAATCTACTTAATATTACTTGGGATGCACATTATGGTGGTGCTAGCGAAAAATCAAAGGATTATATGCTAAAGCTTGTTTATAGCTTAAATATACATTATCCTTATATGAAGGTTGAAACTAACAATGTTTCAGCTGATTATACGGGAAATGATATTTACTTAATGTCATTAACAAATCCAGCAGCTATTAATGTTCAATATCCAACTTCAGGAAATTTAACTTATAAGTTTGGTGATACATCATCTAATCTTGATCGTACTGGAGATTATTCTCAATCAAAGCCAGGAACCTATAATGTATATTTCAGTATTGAAGCTCAATATTTTGAACCATACACAGGTGTAATTAAATTTACTATTAATGCCATTAGCCGTGATGGAATGCTTACTGATGAGAAGATTGATAAGGAATATGATGCTGTTGTATATGATGGTAAAACTACAGGCGTTCCTAACATTAGATGGAAGGATACTGCAAATCCAATAAATGATTTACCAGATAAAGCAAGCTGGACTATTCAGTATTTCCGTGCTATTTCAGGTGATAATGGTGTTACATGGTCAAAAGCATCAGATGCAATAACAAGTGTTGTTGATGCAGATGATTATATTTATCGTGTAATTATTCCAGCTTATGGAATCTATAGTGAAACAATAGTTGAAAGGTATTTTAAAATATCTCGTAAGACATATGAAATTAATGGCCCTGATGTAACAATTAAGTATAATGGTGGAATTTGGGTATGTGATTTAGTGGCTGGAGGCTATACTACTACAGGCTTAAATCCAGGTCATACTCTTGATAAAGCTACTGTTATTACAAGCTCAGGTAATGTTGGTAAATATACTCAAACAGGTAGTGGAATGTACATTAGTGATGCATATAAATATATAATTACTGATGCTAAGAAAAATGACGTTACTAAGAATTATGAATATAGATTGAATTTCACTTTGGAAATTACAAAGGGTGATATGACATTTAGAAGTACAATTCCTGATAATGGTCAATATGTATTTTCTGGTACAAAGATTTCTCCTACTGTCTTTGTAATTGAACCATCTAAGCTACCTGAGGATTGTGAAATAGAATATTCACTTGATGGTTTAAATGGTTGGAGTACTGACCCTACAACAATAGGTCATATTGATGTTGGTAAATATTCCTTCTTTGCAAGATTATTAAATGTACCTAATTACAATGATAAGACCGAAAAATTCGAGTTTGAAATTGTTAAGCAACAACGTACAATTAATATTTTCGACTTGAGTAAGGAATATGATGGTGCGCCTTGTGATTGGCCTACAATCACTACTCAGGGTGATGATAAGCTAAGTGGTGTTATTACGGATACTAATGCTCGCGGAATTAAGATTGAGTGGTACGCTGATGATAAGGTTACAAAGCTAGCCTCTCGTCCTACAGACGCTGGTAATTATTATGTAAAGATTATTTACCCATCAGATGGTGATTATGCTGGTACAGAGGCTATGGCCGCATTTGAAATTACACCTTGTGTTATTTCATTAAATGTTCCAAGCATAAACTTAACATATAATGCACAAGGACAAGCTCCTAGTGTTAAGCTTATTCGTAAAAATAAGCCAAGCTTTGATATATCTAATTTACTTGGCGCTAATTACTCAGTACAGTATTACACGCAAAAAGATATTTATCATGCAAATGGCGTTTCAGCTAAATATAAGGATGTAGGATTATATCAGGTTGGATATGCGCTATTAGGTGATGCAAAGAATAACTTTGTCTTTGACCTAACAAATAATGATAAGGTATATGTTGATTACAGGATTACTAAGCGTGTTGTTAACGTTACCTATAAAGGTCAGCTTGATGCTACATCAATTTCTGGAAGTACTTATGTAATTAACCGCACAGATATGACAATTAAGGGTCTTGAAGAAACAAGTATTCAGTTTGCAAGTAATATTATTCTAAAGTCTTTATCTGCTGGTATTTATCAGGCACAGGGAAGCTATGATTCTCAAGATTTTAAGAATAGCTTTGGATGGTCAACAACAACATCAACTCTTGTAAATAAGCCAATCCTAATTTATTCAGGCTCTGATGAAGATATTGATACTAATTACATTATTAATGTTGATTTATCTGTAAAGGTATCAGAAGGAGCATTACCTTATACTGTAGCCCCATATGATGGAGTTTATGATGGACAGGCGCATACATTTACCTTTAAACTAAATAATAATAAGGATCCAAATGCTTTAATTGAATATTCAACTGACTCTAGCTCGTGGTCAACTGTAATTCCAGAATTTACAAATGTTACAAAGATTCCTCAGCATATTTATGTAAGAATTACATCATCTGTTTACAATAATGGTACCCCAATTATATTAGGTATGGACCCAGCTCAACCTGATTACGATAGCTTTACTGTTAATATCACTAAGGCTCATGCGGAAATTAATTACTCTGAAATTGATCTTGGTGATAAGGTCTACGATGATAAGGATATTGTTGATCCAGATGTTACAGTAACTCCTATATTTGGTAATAATGTTAAATTAAATGTTGAATATCGTTATTATCAATTAGATTACGCTTCAGGTGCAACCGTTTATAAACAGGTTGAACGTATAAGTGTAAGAAATGTTGGTAGTTATTATCTTGAGGTTAGACTTGTTAATAATGAAAACTATGAGGATACTAAAGATTCAGAGGTTATTCCAATTTACTTTAAGATTACTCCTCGTAAGCTAGTTATATCACTTAAGAATGAGTCTAAGCCTTACGATATGGTACCATGGCAAACTAATGTTTCTAACATTCCTTCGTTAAATGGTGGCTCTACGCTTACTGGTGTATCAGGAATTACAGAATCAGGTTTGGTAGCTGGTCATTATTTAGTTGGTGTTGTTCAAACAATAAAGAGCGATGCCGGTAGATATTCCTTAAGCTCAGATTTCTGTTGGGAAAATGGAGTTAGAATTTATAAAACAGATTTAAATACTAGCCAAGATGTTGATATCTTACTTGATAATTATGATATTATCTTTGATTTCGATGTTAATATTGCAAAGATTCAATTTGATATTACATTTAACGATGTTCATGGTGTTTATGATGGAAAGACATTGTATTATATTTCTCATAAATGGAATAAGTATCCTTCAATTCTCGTTCCAACCGGTTTAAATGCTCTTGACTTCTATGATTCATTAATTGAATATAATGAGGAAAGCTTTAAATCCACATCATGGCAAATAACTCCTATAGGTAAGCTTGTAGGAACAACAACAATCTATATAAAGGTTCATGATCCAAATGGTAATTATGAAGATTACCTAACAACTGCTCAAATCATTGTTGAGCCACTTGAAGCTTCATTTGATGTAATAGACCTAGGTGTTTTAGCAAGTGATGTTGTTTATAGTGGTAACAAATATGATGAAAGTACAATTGTGGTTAAATCTTCAATTCCAAATGATACAAGAACAGTATATTTCAAATATTATTTAAGAAATGCTGATGGTTCTCGTGGAACAGCGCTTTCAGGTCCACCTACTAATGCAGATAAGTACATTCTAACTATGTGCTTAGATGCAGATCCAGCAAAGGGACTTTCAGCAGTTGAAATGGATGTACATTTTAATATTATTCCTGCTAAGATTCCAGTATATTGGGGTGCTAACATAGTTGACACAACAACTGATCTTAGTAAGTATATATATAAGATGTACTACACAGGTTCTGTGGTTCATCCGCTTGCTCAAGCATACAGTATTATCAATATTGGTGCTGGAACAGCACATGATCCATGGTACGAATCAATTCCTCTAGATGTGACTGTAAATAGTCAATATGATGGAATTAATAAAGGAAAGCATTTATGTGAAGCTAAAATTCACGTAGATTCAACAAATTTATATTATAAAAATTATGAATTAATTAACCCAACATTAGAATATGAAATAATTGATGGAATGCCTTTTAATCCGGATAATAAAGATCCGATTTACTTCCCTTCTAAACCGGATCCAGGTAATGGATTCCCAGGAGGAGCAGGAGGAAATCCTGGTTCAAACAACCAAGGTGGAGATAAGACACCGGGTAATACTCCACCAGAAAATTCTAATTCTATGTTTGAAGGAATTGAATTTAGGGTTGATCAATTTAACCCTCTTGCAACGGTTGCAAATACACCATTCAAATATTTGGATGATGAAATTGTATTAGAAGTAATTTATCATTACTCTAATCCATCCGATGACAAGACATACATTTTCCATCTTGATCAAAAAACTTGGAAAATATTACAAATTCGTGATAATACTGATACTAATATTATTGATGCAAATCCAAGTGTAAATTTCAGCTTTGTATTCCCAGATCCATTACAAACTCCTACATTTGACGTAACAGCCGTTTTAACGGATAAGACTAATAATGCATGGAATACGAATGGAGATAAGGCTGATAGAACCATTAAGGTTCACCTAGAACCAAAGGCTCTTGATCCTAATAATCCTGGTAGTAGCGATTACATTTGGCTTGAAACACCAAAAAATAATAGCTTAACAGCTTCAACTGATTCTCCAAGATCACCTGTAGTGTACGCAGCTAATGATTCTACTAAGCCAAATGAATACATTAGAGTTTGGCAAGATATAAATGCTACACCAAATGATCCTACAGATGATTTTGAGATAGTTATTACGAATTATACAATTTACTATGGAAATAACTTAAATCCTACACCTACAAATGCTACAAATCCTGATGATTATGCTTACTTTATTGTAAAGAGTAATCCGGGTGGATTATATTCATTTGAATTTGGTGACTATACTTTATACGAAGCAGAAGTAAAATCTCATGCACCTAATCCAGATTGGATTACTGAGAATACGGCTCCAAACGTAGCTCAAAAAGCAGCATTTACATTTGTTATTGTGTCTCCAGAACCATCAGTTATTGAATTATTGGATGATGCAAAGAATGCTGATCCAAAGCCAAAGTTTGTAAGATATGAGCAAGACTTTAATCAGGCTAATTCATATGCATTAACATATACATATGGAATAAGCAATTCTGATCGTGAAACTGATCAGGATTTAAGTGGAATGACAAGTATAGCGGATAGAAAAGAATTCTCAATAAAATTATCACATATTCCTGAACGTCAAAATCTTGATTATGTATTAAGTAATATCAAGAATAAGCGTGAGTTCCTAGCGTTATATGCTGAGGATGGCACATGTTTATGGGATGGCGCAGGAATTCAGTCAGGAACATTAAATCCAAGCTCAACATCAGCCGATGATTATATTGCTTCTGGAATGTATTTTGTATTATATGATAGCAATACTGCAACAAGAAAACCACTTGATGCCATTGAAATAGTTGTCGTTGGAGATACTAATGGTGATGGAATCGTTTCAGTTGCTGATGTTGTTATTGTTAATAATAATATTTTAACTGGATATAGTGCTGGTCATGATTCAGATTATAAAAATTCAAAATATCTAGCTGGTCTAGTAGTTGGATCAAGTATTCAATCAGTTACATGTATGGTAATGCTTAATAATGCAATTTTGAATTATGGCACAACTGATATTATTGAGCAAAATTTCTATAGTAATTATCAATAAAAAAACTTTTGTATTGTATGCATTTTTGCATACAATACAAAATAATATATTTTATTAATTCATATTTTAAGGAGGGAAAAATGTATGAAAAAAGTTTTAAAAAAACTTTTTATGCCATTGATACTTGGTGTAATTTTAATCGTATCATTAACTACAAGTGTAAATGACAAAAAGGCTAAAGCGGCAAGTCAAATTAATACTTGGGTTGATTTGCATCATAATAATGGTAATGGAAATGTATCTCCATATTCAGTAATGGCATTTCTAAGTTCTGATCCTTTTGTCGCTGAAAATTATACGAATGGCATTAATAGTGTTGCGCCAGGAGATACCGTATATTTAACAATATTTTTAAAATGGGTAAAGTTCTGGATTACTAATACGAGCAATAATAGCTATAATAATAACTATAATAAGAATAAATAAATAATAACTAACAGAATGAATGTCATTATGAAAATCTTTACCTTCGTTATATATTTCATTACATCTATTAGTACTTCTAAAAGAACTTTCATACTTATTACAAGCATTATTTTGACCATTAACAAAATGTTTATTTTTATTACAGAAATATTCACAGCCACTTACTTTTCCATCTAGTTTTTTATTTTCATTTAAGTATTTACAACTAGAACAAGTCATATATTCAGTAGCAGTCCCCCATTATCCTGCTACTTACCCCCTTTCATATATTACTTTTCTAAATACATAATATTAAATATTATTTTTTCAAAAATTTTTCAATATCAAATAAATTAATTTGCTTTTTTTCAAGATTATTAAACCCCAATTCTGAATTATCAAAATTCCAATTAATTTTATAATCAGGAAGAACTTTAGTTCTAACAGGATACATCCTTGTCATAAGAATAACTTCTTCAAAATTATCTAGTGTTTTAAGTTCTTGAATACTAATTAGTGGTCCTTTTTCAGTATCACCACATAACTTACTAATTTCTTCTAAAGTATATAAATCATTAGCTAGTAAATAAATAATATTATTAAAACACATTCTAATTAAATCTTTATAATTGGTACCATAAACAATATTTAAATTAGTAAGATCTTTTATTAAAGCAGTAATTTTAATATTGTTTCCTCTAGCATAGTTAATTCTATTATAAAAATCTTTTATTGGTTTCATACTATCGAATTCATCTAATATTAAATTAAATCTATTATTTTTATTTTTAAATAAATCTAAACTATAAAATAACTCATCTACTAGTATTGAAACTAAATCATTAGCGTAGTTAGCAGTACCAGTAATAACAAAGATAGCAGTTTTTTCATTACCAATATTTTTAAAATCAAAGTCAGATGTAGCCATCATGCTAGATAATTTTTCTCTAGTAACAAACCCCTTAATTTTTTGACTAAAAGTAGCAATAATACCACCACTAGTTTCTTTAGGCGAAAACAAAGTACCTGATAGGAACTGATAAGTACTAGAAGATTTATCCAAACTATTCATAATTAGTTTATCGTATTTTTTATCATCTTTAAAAATATCATTTGATA
>ERZ780070.694-NODE-694-length-13826-cov-2.313557_pt1 | contig 13826 bp, 14 predicted proteins | sample MGYA00511577_ERZ780070 | MGnify/ENA primary metagenome ERZ780070 (study PRJEB29588, sample SAMEA2162530) | human gut metagenome | biome: human gut; feature: human-associated habitat; material: faeces | place: Denmark | collected 2008/2010 ...
GCGAGGCTGTATCTGCCGCATTAGCTGGAGTGAATGAAATGAGGCGTCGGGAAGGAGAAAATTTAGCGGCTGATTTAAATAAAAGAATTGATTTATTGAAGGAAAAACTTCTGTATCTGAAAAGTAAACAAAATATCATTGTAGAGGATTACGAAAAAAGACTTCGCAGCCGCATGATCAAATTATTGGAAGACAGTGGGAATGCTTGGGATGAGACACGTTTATTGCAAGAGGTCGCTGTTTATTCTGAAAAAACGGATTATACAGAAGAACTTACCCGGTTTGAGAGTCATTTAAATCAGTTCGCTGCCGCTTTAGACAGTACGGAACCTATAGGACGGAAGCTTGATTTTCTGCTCCAGGAAATTAACCGGGAAATCAATACAACCGCATCAAAAGCCAATGACATCAGTGTGATTGACTGTGTTATAATAATCAAAACAGAATTGGAGAAAATCAGGGAACAGGTTCAAAATATCGAATAAGGAGATAATAATGGGAGTTCAGCTTATTAACATAGGCTTTGGAAACATGGCAGCGGCAACCAGAGTTATTGCAATTATCAGTCCAGAATCGGCACCGGTCAAACGAATGATTCAAGACTGCCGAGACAAAGGCGAGCTGATTGATGCTACTTACGGGAGAAAAACACGGGCAGTTTTGATTATGGACAGTGGGCAAACTATTCTTTCCGCCGTTCAGCCTGAAACAATTTCTCACCGTTTAATGAATAAGGAAACGGCAATTATGGAAGCGGCTGATGAGGGGTAAAGGTATATGGGGAAAAAGGATGAGGGAATTCTGCTTGTCGTTTCCGGTCCGTCGGGAGCAGGGAAAGGCACTATTTGCAATGAAATCAGAAATATTTATCCTGAATTGAATTATTCCATTTCTATGACAACCAGAACGGCAAGAGTGGGGGAAGAAGAGGGGGTCAGCTACTTTTTCAGATCAAAGGAAGAGTTTGAAAGACTGATAAAAGAAGAGGCCTTTTTGGAGTATGCATGTGTATACGGCAATTATTACGGAACACCAAAGAAAAGTGTTCTTGATCTAATTGAAAGAGGAAAATCAGTTTTGCTTGAAATTGATATCCAAGGTGCTATGCAGGTTAAGGAAAGATATCCTAAAGGTGTTTTTATTTATATAGTTCCACCATCCTTAAGGACGCTTTCAGCGCGTTTACACGGCAGAGGGACAGATTCGGAAGATACCATCCAAAAGCGTTTGGCTCAAATCACCGGTGAATTATCTATGGCGCATAAATATGATTACATAGTCGTAAATGATGTACTGAAGGATGCAGTTCATAAAACCTGCGCAATTATAGAGGCAGAAAGATGTAAACTATCCAGGAATCAGAATCAGATAGAAACAATTTTTCAGCAGTATATAAATAAGGAGGTTCCTTTAAAATGATGTGTTATCCAGCAATTGATGCTCTTGTGAAAAAGGTTGATACAAAATATACCCTTGTCACATTGGCTGCCCTGAGAGCGAGAGAATTAACGGATGGATCTCCGGCATTACTTGATGATAAAGGGAAAAAAACGGTGACTGTGGCGCTTGAAGAGATATATCACGATAAGATTTCTTATTATGAAAATAAAAAATAAATTTACGGTGTAATTACTTGTTTCTTACTCACCTTACTGAAAGGATTTTTATGATGTTTATAAATAAGCATATTGTCGTAGGAGTTTGCGGCGGTATTGCGGCGTATAAAGCGGCTGGACTTGTAAGCCAGCTTAGGCAGCGCGGTGCAGATGTACATTGCATTATGACTGAACATGCAGCAAAATTGGTTACACCTATTACATTCGGAGAACTTTCAGGTAATGATGTTACTGTCGATATGTTTGCCAATATCAACAAATGGGATGTAGAGCATATTTCGCTTGCCCAATTAGGGGATGTTTTTGTTATTGCTCCTGCAACAGCTGATATCATTGGGAAAATAGCCAATGGAATTGCTGATGATATGCTTTCGACAACAATTATGGCGACAACTGCAAAGGTTATTTTTGTTCCGTCCATGAATACAAACATGTATGAGAATCCTATTGTCCAAGAGAATATTAAAAAGTTGCGCAAACTTGGCTATATATTTGTAGAACCTGAAAGCGGACACTTGGCATGTAATGCTTCCGGTAAAGGCCGGTTCCCTTCGCTGGAAAAAATTATTTTCCGGATTGAACGAATTTTATCGGGAAGGCAGTTGTTAAAGGGGAAGCGTGTAGTCATAAGCGCGGGTGGGACAAAAGAGAATATTGATCCGGTACGTTATATAGGAAATCGTTCCAGCGGACGGATGGGTTATGCTATCGCCAGGGCCGCTGCAATAGAAGCAGCTGACGTGGTTCTGGTAAGTTGTACGGAAGCACTGCCCGCGCCGGAAGATGTTAGAATGATTTATGTTCGGGATGCCCGTGAATTGGATAAGGCAATGAAGAGTCTCTATGAAGAAAGTGATATAGTCATTATGGCAGCGGCAGTTTCAGATTACAGACCGATTGCTGCGGCGAATCAAAAAATTAAAAAAGAAGAAAATGATGATCTTATGATTCACCTGTCGCTTAATCCGGATATTCTTTTTGATCTGGGGCAAAAAAAGACTCACCAGTTCCTTGTTGGTTTTGCAGCAGAAACGAATGATGTTATTGCCCATGGTCGAAACAAGGTGGAAAGAAAGAATTTAGATATGCTTATTGCCAATAATGTGGCAATGCCCGGCGCAGGATTTAATGTAACGACTAATATTGCCGCCATATTATATAAAGATGGTACATTACAGCAATACCCTAAAATGGCAAAAGAAGAATTAGGAAAAATCATCATAGAGAAAATTGCGGAAAAATGTAATTGATTATTTAATAAGAGAAGACATCCTGTTCTTGAACTGCGTAAATCGTAGGAGATACCTTTGTTGTAAACTCTATTGATTAATTTCAATGATATGATATAATAAATTTTATAATACTCATCGAGAGCAGCGGAGGGATTTGGCCCCATGATGCTGCAGCAACCATTCTATATAGGGAAAAGGTGCTAATTCCATCAGCATTTGCTGGCAGATGAGAGGAAGTCCTCCCTGCGCGGAGGAATTTTTATTTTACATAATCGGAGGATAAAAATATGCCGAAAAAAGTTTTATTTACGTCAGAATCTGTTACAGAAGGGCATCCGGATAAAATAGCTGATCAGATTTCAGACGCTATATTGGATTCTATTCTTGAGCAGGATCCCAATGGGCGTGTTGCTTGTGAAACCATTGTCACAACCGGGCAGGTGCATGTGTTTGGCGAGATAACAACTGATGCCAAGGTGGATATTCCACGGGTGATTCGCAAAACGATTGGGGACATCGGGTATACTGATGCAAGTTATGGATTTGACAGTGAAACCTGTGCGATTCTGATTTCTCTGGATGAACAGTCTCCTGATATCGCAATGGGGGTGGATCGTTCTCTGGAATCAAAGGAAGCTAAAGCGGATTCTTATGATATCGGAGCCGGCGATCAGGGAATGATGTTCGGTTATGCATGCAATGAAACTCCTGAATTTTTACCTCTTCCTATTGCATTTGCACACAGACTTTCACGCCGTTTAGCAGAAGTCAGGAAAAATGGACAACTCGCATATCTCAGACCGGACGGGAAAACACAAGTAACCGTAGAATATATTGATGGGAAACCGGTGCGTATTGATACGATTGTTATTTCAACGCAACATGCGCCGGATATTACACAGAAAGCAATCAGAGAAGATATGATTGAGCATGTGATAAAAGCCGTCTTACCGGCCCAATTTATTGATGAAAATACAAAATACCTGATTAATCCGACAGGCCGCTTTGTTATTGGTGGGCCGCAGGGAGATGCGGGACTCACTGGACGGAAAATTATTGTTGATACTTACGGCGGAATGGCTCGCCATGGCGGCGGTGCCTTCTCCGGAAAAGATCCGACAAAAGTTGACCGCTCGGCTGCATACGCAGCCCGCTACGTTGCCAAAAATATCGTAGCTGCCGGTCTGTGTGACCGCGCAGAAATCCAGTTGTCCTACGCAATCGGTGTTGCTTCACCAACTTCCGTACGCATTGACACATTTGGCACCGGCAAATTACCGGAAAGCAAATTAGTCGACATCATTGCCGAGAACTTCGATTTGCGTCCGGCCGGCATCATCCAGATGCTCGACCTCAGAAAACCAATCTATTCCCAGACTGCTGCCTATGGCCACTTCGGCCGCAGCGACTTAGACCTTCCTTGGGAGAGATTAGATAAAGTCGATGTTTTGAAAAAATATCTGTAATTACCGGATAAAATAAAAATCTCCGGCTTATGCTGCATAAGCCGGATTTTGCTCTCATAGTTAAATGGATATAACAGCCCCCTCCTAAGGGGCAGTTGTAGGTTCGATTCCTACTGGGAGTACTCGCAAAGTCAAAAAGCCATGCAGAGAAGAGAAGTCTAACACCATTCAAGCTTGCTTGAATTTGGTGTTATGACTTCTCTTCTCTATAGGGCGCATGCCCGTGGGTCAAGTGCGAGGAACAAGCACTTGAACTAGCATAGCTTTCTATTCAACATACTTTCTTTCTCCATTTGGATATTCTATATATGCTCTTTTTGTATCCATATCATAACGTGCAACTGGTTTCTTACAAACCTTTGCCCTATGAAGCGCGGCTTTTACTGCCTCCTCTGCTCGATAGTCCATTTCTGCATCCGATTCAGAAATAAAGTCGCGGTATTCTTCATGTGTATACCTTTTGGTTGTTTCTTCTGCCATTCTATCCGCAACATCCAACGCATCTTCTATTGATTCTGCAAAACAACCACTCGATTCTCCCCCTAAACATTCAACTGATTCATTCATAGAAGCACCTTCCTTCTATTTCTAGTACATCACATTACACTATAAAATGTCAAGTTTTTCATTTATAAATAAATGGCAAAATGAGCGATTTAATCAGCTCTATTTTGCCATTTTTGCAAGATAAGCATAACGGTCAAAAAATATCCGCATGCCCAAAACACACATGGAATTTACTTTTATTTCCTAAACATATTCAAAGATACCTTGAATAGCATCTGATATATTAACCATCTCTGAAATTGGCAATCTGTCCACTTTTTTGTAACTGCGAAATGACATATCTAACAACGCCAGTTTTTCACACTGTATATAGCCTTCATTTTCTTCTGTAGACATCCATATATGAAGTGGACCCGCAGTCGAATTTTTAATAATCGGACATCCAATTATTTCACCGCTTGTATTAAAAAAATCTTTGCTAACCACCAATACAGGATGTTTTATTTTTTCAACCTTAAGAATATCTCCTTGGTGTAAAGACGCCATTACCACACCTCTCTTCCAACCGGTTCGCCCCAATCATATTCGCCGTCAAGCATTAACTTTCCATCGTATTCAGCAGCTCTGTCTTCCAACGTTTTATGCCGAAATTGTCTTGCCAAAGTAATCACCCCATCTGATACCTCAACATCCAAGAATTCATTTAATTTGATTCCCGCACTTTTCAACACTTCTTTGGATAAACGAATCCCTTGACTATTTCCCCATTCCTTCACTTGTGCCTGCATATAGATTCCTCCTTACATTTGGTATATACATAGTGTATACCAAACAACAAAAAATATCAATAAGTTTGTCGGTATACTCACACGTATATTCGCCTTGCTAATATATTGCTCCTTTGCTAATACAGCTACCAAAAAACTCGCATCAAAGTTCTCCTAAGCGGTAGGTCGGAGGTTCGAATCCTCTTGGGAACGCCACTAAAAAATTAGCTCTTCATTACGAGGAGCTTTTTTGTTGTTTAGATTATTCAAATAAATCATCAACAGTATACAACTGATGCTTTTTTCTTTTATATCATAACCACTTTTAGAAAAAAACATAATTTACAGGATTTAAATTAGTTTTAGATATTTGACTTATTTCTTCTTTAATCATTTCATCACTTATCTTAATATTTCTATATTTACATTCATAAAAAATAAAACCATCCTTTGTTTGACCTACAGCATCAAATTATCCGTCCTTTTTTCTTTAGGATTATCATACCAATATGTTCTTATATCAAGCAACATTGGCTTTAGTTTCAGTTCTTTATTTTTTCTTATTAAAAAATCTTTACATATCATTTCAAACACATTTGGTATAAAATGATTTTCAAAGTCATCATTAATAAACGTATCATAAATACATCATCATCTAATAAATTATGCGTTGATTCATTCTTGTATATTATAGTTATAATAAAATCTTAAGCTTAAATTCTTTATTCTATATCCACTTTTCCTTTTATTATTTTTATCATTAATTGGGCAAATATATTCTACAAGATCTATCTTAATCCATTTGCTTAAGTAAAATAGATAAATCAAATCTTCCATATAACGGGTTATTATGTTCTAAAACTACTCCTCTAATATCTAAATTAGAACCTAGAATATTAGTACCATAGGTATAGCTTCCTCCTACTGTTAAAAAAGATTCAATCCTTAAGTAAAAGATCATTCCTCAAAAAATCATACTCACTGGACTCTAGTATTCTTTTAATATCCATAAAATTACCATCGTCTATAAAATTTATATTATTAATCTATTTGGATTTATTGTGACATGATAAATTATAATAAAATATTTTTAAATAATTATTGAAGAAATAATGAAAAAAGAATAGAATTAAAAAGTAATGAAGGCGGTACTTATATGAAAAAAATAAAGATTCTTTTAATAAGTTTTATTCTAATTTTTACATTATCATCATGTAATCAGATTTCTATATCACATAATGATTTAAATATTTATGAACAAGAAATAACAAAAGAGGATACAGCTTATATTGATAATCCAGATCAAGGGTTTTATAGTCCTGTATGTATTCAGGTTGTGGATGATTTTAAGGATAAAGATTATGTTATAAATGAAAGCACAAGACTATATCATCTAAGAATGGATTTAAGTACCTTTTCTTCTAAGTATAATAATGATGTAGATAAAAAGCTTAATAGTACAGACCTAGTTAACATTGATAAAATGCTTGCCAAATATCAATCAAAAGAAAAAAATGTAATTATTAGATTTGCCTATGATCATAATTATGAAGGAAAAAAAGATCAAGAGCCATCACTTTCAATGATGGAAGAGCATATTAAGCAAATATCTCCAATCTTAAATAAATATGAACATTGTATTACTGCAATTGAAGCGGGAATGATTGGTCCTTGGGGTGAAATGCATTCAAGCGCTTGTGCTAATAAAGAAACAATAAATGCTATTATTGACACCTATTTAAAAAATGTAAATAATCTTCCTATTTTAGTTAGAACTCCTAAAATGATTTATAATTATCTAGGCATAACAATGGATGATACATCAAGTTATATAATAAAGGAAGACAGTATTAGCTACCGATTAGGATTGTTTAATGATGGCTACCTTGGCTCAGATAATGACCTTGGCACTTATACTAATCGTGAGCTTGAAACCAAATGGTTAGCCAATCAAACTAATCATCTTCCCTATGGTGGTGAGGTGGTAATTCCAAATTCTGCATTACATGATATTGATAAATGTCTTCCCGAAATGAAGCTAATGCACCTTTCTTATTTAAATCAATCCTGGAATGATGAAGTAATTAAAAAATGGAAAAATACAAGCTATGATAAATTTTGTGGAAATGATATGGATTTTTATGGAGTAAGTGCCTATGATTATATTAATGCTCATTTAGGCTACCGTTTTGTTTTAAAAAAATCAACTTTATCTTATAATGATACTTCTAATATTCATATAAATCTTGAAATTGAAAATAAAGGCTTTGGCAATTTACTGAGAAATAAAAAGATTGAAGTTTATGTTTTTTATAATGATACAACCCTTGAAAAATATGACACAAAGCTTAAAACTAATAAATTAGAAAATCTATCTCTTACTATTCCCAATACTGGGAAAAAGGGGAAAATATATTTAAGCATTAAAAATGATGATGATGATAGTTATCCTGTAAGACTTGCGAATAAAAATATTTTTGATGAAAATTTAAAAGCTAATTTTATTGGTATGATTTAAAAAAAGGTCACTATATATAATAGGGTGAGCCCTTAAAGTTGGACTAAAATAAAATTAATTTAATATTATATTATTTATGGATTGATGTCTATATGTTGTAGGTGTCAATCCTTTTAATTTTGTTATAATTATTTGATTATTGTAATAACTTATATATTCACACGTAGATTTTTCTAAATCATCAAGTGTTTCAAATTCATATTCATGACCATAAAACATTTCATTTTTCATTGTCCCAAAGAATATTTCTATTACACAATTATCATAACAGTTGCCTTTTCTAGACATACTTTGTCTTATGCCTTGTTTTAAAGTTTCTTTCATAATATATTTTGTTGTTTTCTTCATCAACTATTTTTGTAAGAAGCAGATTCCTGCATACCTTTCCAACTTCACCTTTATATGATCTATATTTAGCTTTTGGCTGTACACCAAAAAGTCCTAATGTTTTCATTAGTTTTTTTACTCTTTTATGATTGATGTAATGTCCTCTATTTTTAAGTTCTAAAGTTATTCTTCTATAACCATATCTAGCCTTATTTTCGTTAAAAATAGCTATAATTAGGCCTTTGATTGGCTTATCAGTATCAACTCTATCAAATGTTTTAATAGTGTAAAAATAAGTTGATTTAGCTAAATTAAAGAATTTATTTATAAATCATCTTATTCTTTGTAATTTTAAAGCCTTATTTTATTTATATAAATTTTTCATAAGAAAATAAATAAATCCTAAAGTGCTTAAAAGCGAAGTTACAATAATTCCACCAATTACAATTTTTCCCCATGGATTATACCAATTATAAAGCGGAACATTTATAGAATATTTTTCTTCATTAACTTCATAGTTATTAGTAATGTTTCTACAATCTAACATCGCTTCTAAAAATTTCGCTTGAATTTTTTCTGCTTTCCAACCTTCACGATAATAATTTGCTGACCAATATTTTTTTACAAGACCAACTAAATCTTTATCATTATACTCAACACTGTATTCACCATTTTGATTAAAAGTCATTTCCCATTCAATTGGTCCATATATAACTTCGTCATTGCTTGTATATAAATTTAGTGGCATAGCACTATATCTTAGATAAACTATATCTTCTTTTGTATCATATAAAACATATCCACAATTATAAGAACTATCATCTTCAATCAAATGTGTTATGTCTAATATAGCTTCTTGTGAATCATTTTTATGCAGGTAATAATAATTACTTCCCTTATATTTTGAATATCCTGTATTTTCATTTTCCAATATGTATATATTTACATTGTACCCAAATATTTCAATATTACACTCATTAGAATAATATAATCTATCGTCATTACATTCTACGTATGTCTTTTTATGCCATTCTTTACAAGATGTAAGTACGTCTAAAAATAATATTATCAAAAAAATACCAACCATCTTTTTCATTGTATTACGCATAAAGCTACCATCCCTTCATTATATGATTTTACTACTATTTTATATGTAGCATTTCTATCTGCTGATATTAACAAATGTGCATTATAATCAATATCATCATCTGAAATTTCTGTATCATCATTTTCATCAATTAAAGTTTCCCCCAAATATAATTCTAGTTTTGTATCCACATCACCAGTTGTATAAATATACATTGATGAATCAGATTTAGAACAATAATAAAAGCTATGACAATCATTTTGATTTACATAAAATTTAACACTATCTAAAATAGAATTTGATGCCATGTAAAACTGCGCATTATATTGATAATCAGTTATATTATCTTCGCCATATATTTCTATAACAATCTTATATTCTTTCCCTTTTTCAAGAGAAATAGAAAGACTTGCATTATAATCTACATTCCCATCATCATATTCATAATCATCGGCATACCCTATTAGATCATAACCATTATATTTTTTTTCAAATACAGAAATAATTGTATCAAGATCACCATCAGTACCAAATCTATATGATCCATTTTCTTTTGGTTGAACAACATATTCTTGTTTTCCTGTTAATTTTGTACTTATCGTATATGGGTATTCTTGGTCTAATGAAATTTTAATATTTCCAATTTTTGAATCACCTTTTAATTTCATCTTATATACTGTATTTCCGTAACAATACATTGATACCTTATTCCCATTTTTATATCCAACATATTTAATTTGAGTTTTTTTTCTTTGTGGTAAGCATTCATTTTCTGTATACAATGCTTTAACAACTAAATTGTTTGAAAGCTCTATATTATAAGTTCCAGAGTTTTAATATAAAAAGAAAATATCAAATCATTAGTATTTGGTGTTGTAAGGCACTCTTCCATAGAAGTATCAATAACTTCTTTTTCATATAAATTACTTTCAATTGTGCAATTCAAAGATGTAAAATCCAACTTATTCCCATATTCATCATATAAATCATACAAAATTGAATTTCTTAAATTTGTACCATTTTCATTATCTATATTTCCAATCAAAACGCAGTAATCAATATATCCATATGATTCACCGTCACATTTTATTCCGTTACAAGAAAGATAATAATCTTCAGAATAAAAATCACGTGAAACATTTGCCCTAATAGGTGTTTTATAATACTCTAATTGATATTTATAACTATTAACTAGTTCAAGTGAAAACGTTGTTATAATCTCAGATGGAGCATAGTGTTCTTTATAATTAGGTTTATTAAATTTTTTTTCATCATTATATTCATTATATAGTAATTCACCGCTATTTTTTACCATTTGAATTAGATAACTATTACTATCTATTAAACAACTATAATATTTATAACAAATTTTAATAATATCAAGATAATCACTAAATTTAACCTTATCAGCATTTACATTTTTAATATTATTTGTAATAATACCACTTTTTTTACACTCAATTTTAGCTATAAATGGAACATCTTCATCATTTTGATATAAATCATTGTCATTTTTTTCAGTATTTCCTATTAGTTCTGATGTAAATAAGATATTTTTGAATGAATAATTTAAATTCCCTATCAAATTAAATGGTATTCTAAAACAACTTGGCATTACAACATTATTTTTTTTACTAAAAAATTCATATGAAGTACTGTCACTGTAATATGAATTAGCTTTAATGCATACAAATTCAAATAACACCAATGGAATAAATTTTAAATGTATATTTGTTTTACTTTCAATTTTTTTATCTATATCATACAAAAAAACCTTAGAAACATACATATCGTGGCTTTCGCCATAATGATCACCTTGATAAAATTTCCCATTATTAATATAATCAACCTTAGTAGTTTGAATATAAAATCCGTATTCATTGCCTAAATACGATGTAGTGTTTTCATACATAAAATATTTTTTAGGAATAATACTTACAATTGGATCGTCAGCGATTATTTCATATACATAATCCTCACTTTTCGAAAAGCCATAATACTTTATGTTTGAACCCCATAAATTATTTTTTATAACTTCCGTATAATTATCAATCAAACCATTTAAACCAACATATTCAACATTACCATTAAAATTATGACTCATAAATTCCTTGGCTGATAAATACGATTCTAAATAGTCATAAATTGTATAGCTACTATATTTCCCATACATATAATCACTATCAGTATATGACCCAATTTCATCATCTACTACATTTCCTGCACTACTTTTACTAACAATTATAAAAGTAGTTAAACAAATAAACATCAAACAAATAATTTTCTTCATTATCCTTACTTCTCCTTTAATTTTTTTACTTATTTTGCTAATTAAATTGTTTTATGTCATTTTATCCTCCCTCTTATTGATTAACTTAATATTTACAAATACTATTAAAAAAGTTCTATACTCCTGACACAAAATTTCTATAAATTTAAAATTCAATGTTTTAATTAATCATTTAAATAGTATTTACAATTTATCCTTTTTCTTTTTTTAATTTATAACTCCCAACTATCTATCATCTTTAAAATCATTATAGCATAATTTTTTTAATAGTAACATAAAATTTAAATAGTAACATAAAATTTAAATAGTAACATAAAAAAAGAGGAACAACATACTATGTAATTCACTCTTCTAAAAGTATTAAATTGCAAAGATGCCAAGCAATGAGCAAGCAAAGATAATTAAAAATAGGGTTAGAGCGGATGAAATAGATGTCCATACAACTAGCTGACCTGCAAGCTCATCATCGTTGTTCATTTCCGCAGCCATTGGGGCAGATGATACCGCAACTGGGGTACCAAATAGAGCAATTAGGGCTGGGAAGCATATGCTACTATCCATTCCAAGGAAGCTACCACTCTTATTAAGAAAATAGGCAACTAAAAGACAAGTAATAGGAACAATTAAAACTCGCGCAAGGGTTCCGGCAATGATTTGCTTCTTAAGACGAGAAATGGCACTGAAGGTAAAGTCACCACCAAGGGCAAGTAGGGCAAGTGAAGATGCAATACCCTTAAGATTATTAATGGTTGTATATAGGAAAGGAATATTATTCTTAATTGTAAATAAAGGAGTTTCTCTTCCAATTGTAAGAAGGGATCTAATTCCTAAGGCTACAATTCCTAAGAATACACCAATAATCAATGGATTTTTTACAATCTTAAGCAAAATATCCTTAACGCTAACCTTCTTATCTTCGTCCTTAACAAAAATAGATAGGGATACAATCGCTAAAATATTAAACAAAGGAATTGAGGTAGCTGAAAGTACAGCGGCTACAATCTTTGCCTCAGCATTACCACCAGCAAGTGATTCAACAAGTGAAATACCGATAATGGCGAAATTAGATCTAAAAATACACTGTAAAATTACACCCTTTTGTCTATTTTCCTTGATAAATAAAAGAACATATAAAAGACCAAAACCAAACACAAGCAGAATCGCTACCATAGAAAAGACTACAACCTTCCATTGCCTGCCTATTTCTGAAATATTTTCGGTTTGATAGATATTTATAAAAAGCATGGCAGGGATACAAATCTTAAAGCATAACTTATTAGCTAGCCTCCAAAATGAATCCGGAACCAATTTGATTTTCTTCAAAAAATAGCCCAATAAAATCAATAAAATAATGGGAAGCACTGCATTACATGTAAATGCTAAATTATTAAAAATAGAAAGAAACATATTATTTAGTCCACTCCTTTATAATTTCTTTTCCACTAACACCAGCAAATGTTACATTTTTAGTTTCAAGCTTATCTACGTTTAGGCAAAAAATACCTGCCTTTTTCATTTTATAGGGATGCTCCATCATACAAGGAATGCCTTCTTCAGCATCCTCATTATAGCTAAATGAAACATTTTCAAATGAAACTAATTTGATTGGCATTTCCGCAAGACCTAAAAAAACTCCGGCGGCGATGCTTACACCCTCGCATTTCATATTTGAAAAATGGAATTTTCCAAGTACCGGTGTATATTCATCTACCTTTAAGGCCTTAGTTGTCCACACATACTCCGTATGACCACCCTTAGGTCCCATATTGTAGTAGCTATTAATAACAAATGGGGTTAAAACATTTTTCATTAGAATATCATCAAAAATAATATTATCAATTTGCCCAATATTTCCTCTTCCTCTTCTGGTCTTAATACGAAGCCCGCGATCAGTATTTTCAAATAGGCATCTTCTTACGGTTATATTATTAATTCCTCCCGAGGATTCACTTCCAAATACAACGCCACCATGACCATCAGCCATGAGATTATTTTCAATTAAAATATCACTAGAGG
>ERZ780070.700-NODE-700-length-13705-cov-4.674652_pt1 | contig 13705 bp, 13 predicted proteins | sample MGYA00511577_ERZ780070 | MGnify/ENA primary metagenome ERZ780070 (study PRJEB29588, sample SAMEA2162530) | human gut metagenome | biome: human gut; feature: human-associated habitat; material: faeces | place: Denmark | collected 2008/2010 ...
CTCTCGGCTCTTTTTTATATAAATTTGTAATTTACACCATTATATGGACTTTATCTATATAAATTTGTAATTTACACCATTATATGGACTTTATCGGAGCAAACCTACGAAACAGCTGTGAATAGCTTTTTGAGTAGGTCTTTTTCCTGAATTTTTCTGAATTAGAGGCTCTTAAAGATGAAATCTTCCGTGAAAATGCCTACTAAATTATGATTATGTATATAGTTAGTGGGTTTTGAAAGACAATTTAATAAAATAAGATGTTTAATTGACATACTAAAGTAATGGTGGATAATGATTTGGTAGGTTTATTAGGAATTTATGCTATGCGGGATATAGGGAGATATATGAAAACAGCTACCAGAAAAATGATATGCCCCCTGTCAAGTAGACAGGGGGCATATCAAAATCCAGTGACTGTTTTAAGAAAATAAGGAGAGTAAATGTGAAGTATCTTATCGTCTGCCGCCGCCGAAGCCGCCGTTCTGCCCATTCATATCAGGCGCATTACCACCATTCTGACCGCCCATGCCGCCCATGTTACCGCCGCCAAAGCCGCCAGTGCCAGAAGCTCCCATTGTTCCAGATTCCTGAGTCCAGTCTGCAATAGAGTCTGAACCACGGTAGAGTGTGTAGCTTGTGCCGGTTGTAAGAGTGTCAGAGCATATCCAGCCGTTGACAAATGTTCCGTCAACAGTGAAGCTTATTACTTCGTTGCCGGAAGCATCTTTAAGTGAATAGCTTCCAGAGCTGAAGGATACTGAACTTAATACATAAGCATTAGCAGAGTTTACAGGCGTTTCGCATACACCACCGAGTGCAATGCATGTTCCACCAGTTATCGTTACGGTACCATCTACATCAATTGATCCTGATACATTTCCAGATGAACTGCCGCCCTTGACTAATACAAATCCACCAGTCTGTACATAGTTTCCGTTAGAGTCAATACCATCAGTATCACCAGACGCAGTTGTGACATCTATATATCCACCAGTTATATTGACAATTGGAGAAGTCTTTCCATCACCTGTGCAGGCATTGATGCCATCATCAGTAGCATATACATATATTTTGCCACCATTTAAGTTTATAGTTATGGCCTCAAGTCCTTCGTATGAAGTTACTATATTAATATAACCATCATTGACATCAAGCTGTTTGTCAGCGTGCATGCCGTCATCACCAGAAGAAATTGTAATTGAACCGCCGTTGATAACAATAGTTCCTTTGCCGTCCTCACCGGTTTCAAGTATACCTGAGTCAGAGTTGGCATGGATACCGTCATCTGTTGAACTTATGTTAATTGTAAAGCCTGAAATATTTATTTCGCTTTCAGCTTTAATACCCTTAGTTGAGTAGGACTGTTCAGAAGAATTACCGGATTCATTAAAGTCACCAGGCATTCCTGGACGGTTGCCACCGGTCTTATTTCTATCAGAGCTGCCGTTCATATTGGGAGCGTTGCCGTTACTCATATCTGGAGCATTGCCGCTACCCATGTTGCCACCACCAAAGCCGCCAGGTGCGTTGGCAATAGTGTCAGAAGTTGCCACATAAGAAACAGTATTGGCAGAAGCAGACTTGTTAGCAGAGCTGTCCCGGCCAGAAGACGTGCCTGAAGAACTGCCTGACGAAGTAACTTCTTCACTATATTCAGAGTAAGTATCTGTATAAATGTTTAAGTTACCATCACCTGATATATCTGCCCCGTAAGATGCGTCTATACCGTCACAGGCTGCATATACATCAATGTTACCACCAGTAATTGTAACGATTCCCTTCTGGTTGCCCTTGTTAGAAATACATCGCCTTTAGCGGAGATTGCAATTATATTTCCAGATTCAATATCAACGGCATCGTTGCCTTTGACTGCGTTGTTCACAGCAGTAACTTTAACAATCACATTTTTAATAGAAAGATCATCCTTGCTTTGGATACCATTATTGTAATTACCTGTTACAACTAAGGCTCCTTTGCCGACGAGTTTTAAATCGCATGTTGCATAGATTGCTGCGTTGCCAACGTCATCAGAAGAATCTTCTGTAGCTTCGGTACGATTGTCAATTACTTCGTTAAATGAGTTCTCTTCTGATTTAATCTTGACCTCGGAAGCATTTTTAACATATATGGGTGAACCACTTGAGCATGTGATAGATGTTCCGTTCAATACGATAGTAATTTCGTCCTCATCACCTGCGTCAACGATAAGCTGCCCTTCTGATAAAAGTCCTGTTACTGTATATTCACCAGCCTTTGTAATTGTGTATACAGAACCTGACTGTGTAACTCCGTCTGATGTATCAGATGTCACAGCAAAATCACCGGTAATGGCGACCCTGTAATTCTCTGCATCATCTGCGTGCGTTACATCTGTGTCATCTTTGGTAATGCCTGAAGTGATGGTTGTCTCACCGCCTGATGCAGTAGTAGTAGTTGAATTCTTGGCACAGCCGGCAGTCATAAGACACATTGTGAGAATAACTGCGGCTATGCAATTCCTTTTAATTTTATTTAATTTAATCATAGTCATCTCTCCATTTCTTTAGTGTTTGTTAATTGATTGTCTATAGTTTATTGGAGAAATTTGACTAAAATATGGTATGAGTGCGAACATTTTGTGTCCTGATTAATCATGTGGAATATCATTAAATCTGCCGTCAAGCTCTTCGGTTTTTACCACATTTATAAATGCGTGTTTGTCAATTGAGCGAATCAATGTGATAAGCTCACGTTTCGCTTCGGAGTTGATTACAGAGTATATGAGTGTGCGCTCTTTTTCCTCGTAGCAGCCGATTCCCTTGAAAAGCGTGGCGTCGTGGTTGGTTGTGTTCTTGATGGCGTGATAGATTTCTTCGGATTTGTCGGAGATGATGAATAATGTCATCTTCTGGTAGCGTTTGTACATGAACTGGATTACCTGGGTGCTGCAGAACTGGTATATTATCGAGTAAAGCGCGATTGACCAGCCGAACAGTCCGCCTGCGATGAGCAGAATCACAACATTTCCAAGAAGAATATAGTTCCATGCGTCTATTCCTTTAACATGAGAAAAATAAATGCTTATGAAATCAGTTCCGCCTGTGGTAGTGCCGACATTGAGGCACAGGCTTATTGCAAAACCGTTGATAATTCCGCCAAATACGCTTATAAGCAGTATATCTTCTGTAAAAATGTATGGAGGAAGAACATCAACAAGCACACTGGAAAGTATAATTACCACGATTGAGTAGATGGTGAATTTCTTGCCAATGTAGCGGTATGCAATGTAGGCAGGGAAAATGTTCAGTGCTACATTGAATATTGTAAATGGGATGCTGATATGAAAAAAACGCAGTCCGATTGCCTGAAATAACAGGGAGACTCCTGAAAAGCCTCCTGGCAGCAGGTCTGCGACTTTGGCAAAGCATCTTAAATTCCATGCATAAAGCACAGAAGCAATTATAACTATAATGAATCTGAATACCTGATAAAACTTAGGATATTTAACTTCTAAAGATTTAAACATATATAAGCCTCCATATTATGTGTAGAATATCATGTTAAATATAATAAGTAATTAATAATTATTTGTGAGAGTTGTCGTAGGCAGCCTGAATATCAGCAGGGAGCTTATCAGGAAGCATGGCATGGATTCCATCCTCGTTGCCGTCCTTGATTGCCTGTTCGTAGTAGAAACATTTGAAAGTAAGCATATCAAGAGTTTCCTGCATCTTCTCCATCTCTTTCTCGACAGCAGCCTTCTGCCTTTCAAATAGCTGTTTTCTGAGTTCATAAGTCTTGCTGCCTTCCTGACACCATTCCATAAACTGCTTGATGTCACGGATTTCAAGACCTGATTTCTTAAGACATTCAATAAGCTTAAGAGCAGCAATTTCTGTGTCAGAGAACTGTCTTATTCCTGAAGCACGCTGAATTGCCGGAAATAATCCTTCTTTATCATAATATCTTAATGTTGAAACGGGAAGATTAAACATTTCTGAAACCTGTCCTATTGTGTACATAACACACCTGCTTTCTGTAAGCCATGCTTACCTGATATTAGTTTTTTACAAATGTGATAATAAAATTCACAAAATGTTCACTATTATTGGGTTGACCTAAAGTTAGGTTTAACCCTTATGCTTAAATAGTAGCACAGAGAGACTTAAAATACAATTTAAAGTTGGTTTAAAGTGAATATGATAGTGTTTTTAGCAAAGAGGTGATCATATGTATGTAATGCTAATGTATTTTTGTATTACTTTTTTTGGATTGATACTTATTATGATGGCAGTGGAAGGATGACATATTTTATGGAGGATAAATGTATGGAATGGAGACAGGAAAAAGACATGCCGGTATTTATGTATATTTTTCTTAATAAAATAGAGGATACCGAAGAAGTGAGATGGACAGAGAAAGAGAAAAATGAGGGGTATAAGACATATAAAAAGTTGTTAGAACTTACAGAAAATGATTCATCCGATGTGATAAAAAAATGTCTCAGGATAATCAAAGAAACAAGACATATTGTAGAATATGAACTTTGGAACAAGATTGTATATTTTATGACTGATTATATTAATGGCGAGACTGTGTGGGGCTAAGCTTGTGTCAAGAAAGACTGAACGAAGGCTTGGGCAGATAAGTATTCCGGTAAAGGAAAAACAGAATAAAGGTTGACCTTACAATAATTGTAAGGTTTAATATATTGGCAGTTACCTTGATGGTGGCTGCTAATTTTATTTTTGAATTAAGCATATGTGTAGTGATGTCTGGCTGTATGTGTGCCTATGCGTACTCTCAGGTTTTCTTCGCCTAGTGGGAGTAAATGCCATCATCTGCAATGTTTATTACTGCGAGCGAAAGCAAACGCGCTTCGCTTGAACGAGCTTTCACTCACAGACTTTATGCATATAATGGCATTAACTCCCACACGGCTTAGAAAAATTCGAGTCCGCACAGGCACACATACAGCCAGACACCAATTCACACAGTGCAAATAGACAAAACAGCAAATTTTAATTATATAAAATAGGAGAGAAACAAATGGAAAAGAACCTTACAACAGGAAGCGTATCTAAGACAATTGTATATTTTGCTTTGCCATATCTGCTGTCGTATTTCTTACAGACTTTGTATGGAATGGCCGATTTATTCATAACAGGTCAGTTCTGTGGCGTTGACTCGATAACGGCTGTGTCTAATGGAAGTCAGGTAATGCATATGCTGACGGTGATTATTGTGGGGCTTGCAATGGGAACAACGGTAGTTATCGGCCGGGCGATTGGGGCTGATAATAAGAAAAATGCAGGTGTTGCAATTGGCAATACAATAACTCTTTTTATGGGATTATCAGTTGTATTTACAGTTGTTCTTCTGGCACTTGTAAAACCGATTGTCAGTATAATTGCGATTCCTGAGGAGGCTGTCAGCGGAACAGTTGCCTACCTTATAATATGCTTTATCGGAATACCATTTATAACTGCTTACAATATTATAAGTTCAATATTCAGGGGAATGGGCGATTCTAAGAGTCCAATGTATTTTATCGCAGTTGCCTGTGCTGCAAACATTGCGCTTGATTATCTATTTATCGGTGCATGCAGTTTAGGTCCTATAGGAGCGGCACTTGGAACAACACTTGCCCAGACACTTAGCGTAATAGTATCGTTAATTGCCATCAAAGTGAAAAAGACCGGAATACATGTGTCTGCAAATGATTTAAAACCACAGCGTGGCGTAATGGGCGAGATATTAAAGGTCGGAATTCCGGTTGCAATACAGGACGGTTGTATTCAGATTGCGTTCATTATAATAACGATGATTGCCAACCACAGGGGACTTGATACATCGGCAGCAGTGGGTATTGTTGAGAAAATGATAAGTGCAATATTCATAATTCCATCGTCTATGCTTGCGACAGTCTCAGCACTTTCAGCCCAGAATATAGGAGCAGGCAAGCATGACCGCGCGGCTCTGACACTGAAATACGCAACATTTATAACATGTACATATGGAATTGTTGTAGCAATAGTTATGCAGTTTATCGCAAGCGGGCTTTTGGGGCTGTTTACTTCTGATGCAAATGTGGTTTTACTCGGAACGCAGTATATGAGAAGCTACATAATTGATACAATGTTTGCAGGTGTGAATTTCTGCTTCAGCGGATATTTTGCAGCTTATGGAAAGTCTTATATCGGATTCATGCATAATATAATATCGATTACATTTGTGAGAGTTCCTGGTTCTTACCTTGCTTCAAAGCTGTTCCCGGGTACGCTGTTTCCAATGGGACTTGCCGCACCGGCAGGTTCAATGTTATCGGTTGTGATATGCGTTGTGGCATTCGTATATCTTAAGAGAAGAGGGAAGCTGGGATAAGTGGAAAGTTGTCTGATAATTTTATAATATTTGAAAAGAATAACTATTACTATGATTTATGATTTTATAACCAACATGTATTTTACAGGAATGACATTAGGGGTTATGATACCTTTATCAAGGGCAAAGGAGCTGGAAATCTTTAGGGGATTCTGGCTCTTTTTTGCATTAGCAAGTATTTGAAGGAGGAAATATATATGGAATACGAGATTTCTAATCGTTTATCAGGTGTACATGGTTCGATGATACGAGAACTTTTTAAGTTAGGAGCAAGCAAGGATATTATATCGTTTGGTGGTGGCAATCCGTCAGCAGAGACATTCCCATGCAAGGAGATAGAAGAGATAGCAGCAAAGGGACTTGGCGAGAATCCTGTTTCTTTATTACAGTATGGACTGAGTGAAGGTTATACACCTCTGCGTGATACCATGAAGAAATATCTTGAGAAGAAGGAAGGCTTTGATTTCGAGAATAATGAGCTTTTCATAGTGTCAGGTGGACAGCAGTGTGCGGACCTTACAACTAAGGCACTTGTTAATGAAGGAGACGTTGTGCTTACTGAAGAGCCTGCATTTGTAGGCTGCCTTAATACATTCCGTTCTTACGGTGCAAAGCTTGTAGGAATCCCAATGGAGCAGGACGGAATGAATATAAATGAGCTTGAGGAGGCTTTAAAGGCTAATCCTGATGCAAAGCTTTTATACACAATTCCATCTTTCCAGAATCCTACAGGAATCACAACTTCTCTTGAGAAGAGAAAAAAAGTGTATGAGCTTTGCTGCAAATATGATATCGCAATATTAGAGGACAATCCTTATGGTGAATTAAGATTTGCAGGTGAAAATGTGCCAACTATCAAATCAATGGATACAGAGGGCAGGGTTATATATGCAGGAAGCTTCTCAAAGGTAATGGCACCTGCATTCCGTCTTGGTTTTCTTGTGTTCAACAAGTCGCTCACAGGACCGCTTACAGTTGCAAAGCAGTGCACAGATGTACATTCAACTGTACTTTTCCAGTACATTTGTAATGAATATATTAATAACTATGATTTCGACAAGCATCTTGAGGATTCAAGAAAGGTGTATGAGCACAAATGTAATCTCATGATGGAGTGCATGAAGAAGAAATTCCATCCTTCAGTAACATTCGGTCACCCTGAGGGCGGACTTTTCGTAATGGCAGTCCTGCCTGAGGGAATGGATTCTGCACCATTTGTAAGGGAGGCCATTAACAGAGGCGTTCTTTCAGTTCCGGGAGCAGCGTTCTTAGCAGATGAGAATCAGAAATCTAATGGATTCAGACTTAATTATTCGACACCTTCTGATGAGCAGATTGTTAAGGGAATCGAAATTCTTGGAAAACTTACATATGAGTGGATTAAGTAGGAGGAGTGAAAAGTTATGAAGATAGCAGCATTCAGCGTTCGTCAAGATGAAAAACAGTATTTTGATACATTTGCAAATGTATACAAGGTGGAATTACAGATTAATAGGAGCGGATTTACAGCAGATGATATAGAAAGTGTCAAAGGCTGTGAGGCTATGTCGGTGTGCGATGGCATGTGTGACTTGTCAGCACCTATTCTTGAAAAGCTTGCAGCAGAAGGTGTAAAGTACATCGGTTTCAGGACAATCGGATATAACAGTGTTGACCTTGAGGCAGCAAAGCGCCTTGGAATCCGTGTTGCACACAGCGGATATTCGCCATATTCAGTTGCCAATTATACAGTAATGCTTATGCTTATGTGTATCCGCAAGGCTTTGTATGTAATGATGCGTTCACACACAGCAGATTATTCACTTGGTCCTATATGTGGACGTGAAATGCAGAATATGACAGTAGGTATTATCGGAACAGGAAGAATTGGAAAGGCAGTGATTAAGAATCTTTCAGGATTTGGCTGTAAGATTATTGCGTATGACCCATACCCTGCAAAAGACCTTGAAAATGTTGAGTATGTAACTCTTGATGAATTGTATGCCAGAGCAGATATTATTTCGCTTCATACTTTCTTAAGTGATGAGACATATCATATGATTAATAAAGATTCAATTGCAAAGATGAAGGATGGCGTTATCCTTATAAATGCGGCAAGAGGCGCGCTTGTTGATACAAAGGATCTGATTGAGGCTGTTGAGAGAGGCAAGATTGGTTCAGTTGGAACTGACTGCTGTGAGGGTGAGGATGAATTTATCCGTACAGACCGTAAGTATGATGACCTTGTTGTTAATCACGATTACATCATACTTAAGTCTTTCCAGAATACTATTGTCACACCTCATGTTGCATTTTTCACAGATCAGGCTGTGTCTGATATGGTTGAGTCTTCAGTTAAGAGTGTTGTGCAGTTTGCAGCCGGTGAAGACACACCATTAGAGGTGCATTAATTATTCAAATTTTTGAAATATTCTTCAAGCTGGTGCTCGAAGATTCGCTGATTTTCTGAGCAGAATGAGCCAAGCGGCTGATAATAAATGCTTCTGAAATGTGGACAGTCATCTATATGCAGCAGGCTTATGTTTTCAGGAAGGCTGCTGCTTGTCCATGTTACAGAGGCAACAAATGATACTCCAAGACCGAGACTTATGAGTTTGCCCTGTAATATGTAATCATTGCATGAGTAGGCTATCGGAGGAGTTTTCTTACATTTACTGAATATTGAATTGAACACTCCGGCATAAGATGGAGTATCTGCAAGGTCAATGAATTTCTCGTCCATCATCTGTTCTACTGATATGTGTCCGGTATGGGCAAGTGGATGTGATGATGAAACGGCAAGGCAGATTTCTTCTGTCATAAGAAGATGTGCATTGTCTGGAATATCATAAGCTGATGAGACAGAGTCAATCAGCAGGTCACAACCTTTTGGTTCAGAAGATATTGAAAAGCTGACATGAGGGTGCTCATGGATAAAATCTTTAAGTACATTGCTGACAAGAACTGCACTTGAGCGGAGACAGAGCCTTATTTCGCCTGCATCGCCAAGACTTTCACTGACAGCACGCGCAGCATCTTCTGAAAGAGCCAGTATTCTGTCTGCATATTCAAGCAGAATTTCTCCCTGACGGGTACATTCGAGCCCTTTTTTATTACGGATAAAAAGCTGTGCGCCAAATTCTTCTTCAAGCTTATGGATTGTCTTGCTTAATGCTGGCTGTGCTATGCACAATTCACCGGCAGCACGGGTCATATTCTTGTGTCTGGCGGCAGACTGAAACTGCCTGAGCTGATATAATTCCATGTTCGCACCTCTCTTGTATGTAGTATTTTATAAAAATTACAATTAACATAATATAGAAATCAGGATATTTACGATTATGATAACACAAATATTATTAACGCAGACATTTATAATGTTTATTCTTATGATTCTGGGACTGATTCTGTCTAAAACAGGTCTGCTTACAGAACATGGCAGTAAGGATATGGCCAATATTCTGCTGTATGCGGTTATTCCGTGTGTAATTATAAGAAGCTATATAACAGATTTCACGATGGAGAAGCTGTATGGACTTCTTATGTCGGCGGTACTGGCTGTAGCTGCATTTGCAGTGGCGATAGCTGTATCATATATAATATACGGCATGCGAAAGCCGATAGACAACTTTGGAACAGCTTTCTGTAACGCAGGATTTATCGGAATTCCACTTGTAACTGCGGTATTTGGAAATGAAGCGGCATTCTATGTTGCGTCATTTGCAAGTATTCTTAATCTGTTGCAGTGGACATACGGAATTGTGATAATAACCCGCCGCAAGGATATGATAAATATAAAAAAGGTATTCGTCAATCCTGTGACAATATCACTTGTTATAGGACTGTTTCTTTTTATTACGGGAATTAAACTGCCAGGTGTAATAAACAGCACGATGGCTGGAGTTGCGGCACTTAATACACCTGCAGCCATGATAGTACTGGGATATTATCTGTCATGTGTCAGGATCCGTGACTTACTGTTTAATCCATCCCTGTATCTGGCATCGTTTGTCAGGCTTATAATAATTCCGCTGCTTACACTACTTGTGCTTTACATTATACCGGCGGGACACGGTCAGATTGGAATGATTACACTGATTGCTGCGGCAACACCGGTTGGAACGAGTACGGCAATATTTGCACAGAAATTCGGGCAGAATTATGAGCGGGCGGTATGTATGGTCTGCCTGTCAACGCTGTTTTCAATTATTACAATGCCAGTTGTGATGTATCTGGCACAGATGTGGATTATGTAGGAGATATTCTAAAGAATTACACATGAATCAGACTGTTTAAATGGTATAATTAAATAAAAAGAGAATATACTTGTAATATACAATGGGGTGTGATATAATTCCATTGTAAAGACAAACATGTTCATATAATGAACGAAAACCCCACGAGCTGCTTTCTCGTGGGGTTTTCTATTCCATTGTGGAAGGGTGGCTTAAGCCCCAGGCTGGCTATCTGTGATTATCACTATCCAGCCATTTGCAGATATAGTATGAAACTATCTCAGCCATAATAGTGATAATTAGAGACATAAACATGTCCATATAATGCCCCTCCTCTCTCTACCAGATATAGGAGGGGTAGCGCTGAAAAATATATCATGATAGTATATATTAAACAAGTATATAAATAATATAATAAATAAGCATTGCTTCTGGTTATGGTTTTATAACCAACATGTATTTTACAGGAATAACACAATGGTATATTATACAGACATTAAAGGCAAAGGAGCCATGACCCGGAAGGGGTAATGGTTTCTTTGCCTTTTTTGCGTATGAGCGTTCATGAAGAATCTTTGGTACAGACAAGTGATGTGCTATTGGCAATATGAGGAAGAAAGGAATTAAAGCTATGGGAAATAACGGAATTGAATTGGAAAGAGATGGCTTTAAGAGCCGTACAGGTTTTATTCTTGCCTGTATCGGTTCGGCAGTAGGAATGGGAAATATATGGCGTTTTCCATATATGGTATCTGCATGGGGTGGTATGACATTTTTAATACCTTATGTATTATTTGTAATACTGATAGGTTCAACAGGTGTTATCGAGGAGATGGCACTTGGCCGTGCAACTAAGGGCGGACCTATTAAAGCATTTGGCGACTGTATGCAGATGCGTACAGGAAAGAGAAAAGCAGGTGAGGCAATTGGTTTTATTCCTGTGCTTGGCTCACTGGCTCTGGCAATGGGCTATATTGTAGTTGTTGGCTGGATATTCAAATATACTTATCTTGCATTTTCTGGAAAGCTTTCAGCAATGGGCAATGATATGTCAGCTATTGGTGGTATGTTTGGAAGTACAGCAAGCACATTTGGCAATAATATGTGGCTTATAATCGCGATGGTTGTAACTGCTGTAATTATGGCACTTGGTATTGCAGGCGGAATTGAGAAAGCAAACAAGGTCATGATGCCTTTGCTTTTCATCATGTTTGTAGGTCTTGGAATATATATCTTCACACTTCCAGGTTCAAGTGCAGGTTATAAATACATTTTTACACTTAACCCTAAGGGACTTCTTGATATAAAGCTCTGGATATATGCATTTGGTCAGGCGTTCTTCTCACTGTCTATCGCAGGTAACGGAACTGTTATCTATGGTTCATATCTTAGTGATAAGGAAAATGTTGTTTCTTCTGCAAGAAATGTTGCAGTATTTGATACTATTGCTGCTTTATTAGCTGCATTTGTTATTATTCCAGGTATGGCAGCAGGCGGTGCCGAGTTATCTTCAGGTGGTCCCGGACTTATGTTTATCTATCTTGTAAATGTATTTAATGGTATGCCGGGTGGCAAGATTGTAGGAATTGTATTCTATGTATGTGTTCTGTTTGCCGGCATGAGCTCTCTTGTTAATCTGTATGAAGCTCCGGTTGCAACTATTCAGGAGAAGCTTAAGCTTAACCGTGTTGCATCTGTTGGAATTATTGCAGTGGCTGGCTGTGTTGTGTCACTTGTAATACAGGGTATTGTATCAGGCTGGATGGACGCAGTATCTATCTATATCTGCCCACTTGGCGCAATGCTCGCAGCAATTATGTTCTTCTGGGTTGCAGGAAAGAAGTTTGCTGTTGATGCTGTTAATGCAGGTGCAGATAAGCCTATTGGAAAGTGGTTTATTCCACTTGGCAAATATGTTCTTGTCCCACTTTCACTTGTTGCACTTATCGCAGGGGCTTTACTTGGTGGAATTGGCTGATGGAGGATTGGATTGGTTGATTGAGACTGGCGGATTGCTTTGCAATCCGCCTTTTTGCGTGGTGGGGCGAGAAAGAGCTGCGGATTGGACTTTGAAGTGGAGGGGAGGCAGGAGGAAGTCCAAAACGCAAGTCGGTGCACCAGAGCGGAAGACCAGACATAACATTTGTGCAAAAATTTATATAAAATCTCATAAACCTCTTGCCCTAAAGCTAACTTCAAGTCGTATCATACAGGTATCAAATAATTTACATTTTATGAAAGAAGAGGTGTTGTTATCATGAAATTTATGGATAAGGATAATTTTGAAAAGCAGAATGTTTTCGGAACAGGTCAGGCAAATACAGCATATGCGAAGTATTTTATTGGTGATTCTTTCCTGAATCCGCTGACAGATCCTAAGTGCGGGCTTTTTCTTGCAAATGTGACTTTTGAGCCAGGATGCCGTAATAACTGGCATATCCATCATGCAACAAAGGGCGGCGGACAGATGCTTATATGTACAGCTGGAGAGGGCTGGTATCAGGAAGAGGGCAAGGAGCCTGTAAGCCTTGTGCCGGGAACTGTAATCGCAATTCCACCAGAAGTTAAGCACTGGCATGGAGCTAAGAAGGACAGCTGGTTTTCACATATTGCTGCAGAGATTCCGGGAGAGAATACAAGTAATGAATGGTGTGAGCCTGTAACTGATGAAGAATATAACAGATTAGGATAATGTCTTATATGGCAGGAATGGAGGATTACAATGGCTAAGGAAGTATGGAAAGAAGATTAATTGAAAGGTTTAGGTAAGAACTGATGAGTGTTTTGAGCAAAAATTATACATTGAACAACGGCTGCTGTTGCAACGGGCTACCGTCATATTGATACAGCGCAGGCTTACGGTAATGAGCGCGGTGTCGGTGAAGGTGTCAGAACCTGTGGTGTGCCGAGAGAGCAGCTTTTTGTCGTATCGAAGGTCGCTGCGGAGCATAAGACCTATGAGTCGGCAGCCAAGAGTATTGATGAGACTTTGGAAAAAATGGGTCTGGATTATCTGGTCATGATGATCATTCATTTGCCACAGCCCCTTTTCACAACAAAAAAAGGTCATTTCACAACATTCCAGATAGATATTGCATGAACTTATCCGATATAATAGCTATAAA
>ERZ780070.701-NODE-701-length-13656-cov-3.171826_pt1 | contig 13656 bp, 14 predicted proteins | sample MGYA00511577_ERZ780070 | MGnify/ENA primary metagenome ERZ780070 (study PRJEB29588, sample SAMEA2162530) | human gut metagenome | biome: human gut; feature: human-associated habitat; material: faeces | place: Denmark | collected 2008/2010 ...
TACCAGGGTATCTAATCCTGTTTGCTCCCCACGCTTTCGTGTCTCAGCGTCAGTATTGGCCTAGTGAGCCGCCTTCGCCACTGGTGTTCTTCCATATATTTACGCATTTTACCGCTACACATGGAGTTCCACTCACTTCTACCATACTCTAGACTATCAGTTTCTTTGGCACTACGGCGTTGAGCACCGCATTTTAACCAAAGACTTGATAACCCGCCTACGCACCCTTTACGCCCAATAATTCCGGATAACGCTTGCCCCCTACGTATTACCGCGGCTGCTGGCACGTAGTTAGCCGGGGCTTATTCATTTGGTACCGTCAATTTGTTTTTTCTTCCCAAATAAAAGAACTTTACATACCGAAATACTTCATCATTCACGCGGCGTTGCTCGGTCAGACTTCCGTCCATTGCCGAAAATTCCCTACTGCTGCCTCCCGTAGGAGTCTGGGCCGTGTCTCAGTCCCAATGTGGCCGTTCGTCCTCTCAGACCGGCTACGCATCATCGCCTTGGTGGGCCGTTACCTCACCAACTAGCTAATGCGCCGCAGGCTCCTCCTTAAGTAGATCGCTCTTTTAAATAGTATTGCATTCGCATCACTATCCTATCCAGTTTTAACGTTCGTTTCCAAACGGTATCCTCGTCTTAAGGGTAGATTACCTACGTGTTACTCACCCGTTCGCCGCTAGGGTACAAGTACCCTCGCTCGACTTGCATGTATTAGGCACGCCGCCAGCGTTCATCCTGAGCCAGGATCAAACTCTCCATAAAATTTTTATTTTATGAAAACTTCTTAGTTTCCTTTTTGCTCTGATGTATTTTTTTCAGAATTGTTGTTGTAATTAATTCGCTTGGCTTATTAATTGTCATTTTGTTCAGTTTTCAAAGACCACTGCACTTTAACTTTTCCTAAGTTATCGCGCTTCCTTAGTATATCACATTTAATGATATATTGTCAACTACTTTTTTAAGTTTTTTAGTTAAACTTTTGTAGCTCATTACTAACTCATCGCTAGCAACGTTTTTTATTATACTCCTTTCTTTTTTTATTGTCAACCATCGTTTTACATATTTCGATTTTTTTCTTTAAAATTGAAAAATGGCCTATTTCTAGACCATTTTTCTTAGTAATTTACCTTATCATTAATTGCTTTATATTCAGAATATAGCTTTAAGCATTCATCACGGTCAAGCTCAACCATAAACTGCTTTTTCTCTTCTTCTGTCATTGAATAGAATTTATTGTCCCTAAATCCAATATCCTCTGTATCAATTACATTACAGCCATAATAAACCTTGCTAATGTTAGCCCATAAAATAGCCCCATAACACATAGGACAAGGCTCTCCTGTTGTATAAAGCTCACAGCCTGATAAATCAAAGCTATGTAAATTAGCAGATGCATTTCTAATTGCCTGCATCTCACCATGGCAGGTTGGGTCATTATTTAATACTACCTGATTATGACCTCTTCCGACAACCTTACCATCCTTAACTATCACCGTTCCAAAAGGACCCCCTTCACCACTCGTAATTCCATGTCTTGCTTCTTCAATCGCTAGAAACATAAATTTATTCATAGTAATCATCCTTTCTTCATATATTATTATTTTATCATTCTATTGCTAAAATATCTATAGTTTTTATTTCTTTTATTGCCTTAATTTCACTAATAAGCTCAGGTAAGCTTATATTTATCTTATCAATTTCAATCATAATACTAATATAAGCGATATTTTGAATTGGAAGGTCCTGATTGATTGTTAATACATTAGCCTCATGCTGAGCTATAATATTAAGCACATTTGATAAAATACCCTTAAAGTTTAAAGCCTTTAGCATTATTTTAGCCTTTCTTCCAAGGCTATTTAAGGATGTATAAATATCGTTAGAATATTTGTAGAAGGTACTACGGCTAATATTTACCGCCTTACAGGCATCCGATACTGACATTCCTTCGCTATTAATTAAATCCTTAGCCTTTAAAACCTCATTATAGCACTGAGGTAGCTTGTCCTTTTTTATAATTACATAATCAGAATCCATAGGCTAGTCCTCAATTTTAGCATAAAACATTGCATTCTTTGTGATTTGCTCAAGCTGTCTTGCGGAAATCTTCTTCGTATAAACAAACATACCATCCTTATAATCAACGATATCCTCAGGAATCTCCTCTTCCGTTTGAACTAAATAGCGATCAAAGAACAAATCATTAAAGCATACATTAAGCTCTCCATTATTAGGAAAATCAATATATCCTCTATCCTCAAGAATCATTGTAAGATCAGATACAATTGCATTTCCTGTAGGCATCTTACCAGCACCCTTACCAATAAACTCTAGACGTCCTGTGTTGGCTCCATCAATTTCGATAATATTTAATTCCTTTGATACCATCGCAAAGAAGGAAGCCTTTCTTACAATTGTTGGTTCGACACGAATTGAAACCATATTGTCCTTTTTATAGGCCTCAGCTAAATATTTTAAAACATAATTTTTATTATTAACATAAATAATAAACTGATCATTAGCCTTAGATATAGGATAGGTATAGGCATGATTAATTGAAATATTGCCCTTAAAGCACATTGTCGAAAGCACAACAATTTTTCTTACCGGGTCATATCCATAAATATCATCTGTTGGGTCAGCCTCAAGATAGCCTAAGCGAGAAGCCTCGTTGAAGGCCTTTTCATATAAATAGCCCTGCTCCTGAATTAGACTTAATAAAAAGTTAGTTGATCCATTAATAATTCCTTTAATGTGATTAATTTCATTTGTTTTAGCATTATTCACAATGCTAGCAACAATTGGCACTCCACCACCAACAGCGGCCTCAAATAAAAGGTAAACGTCATTTTCATGAGCTAGCTTTAAAAGCTCATTTAAATGAACCGATAATACCTCCTTATTAGCCGTAATAACATGCTTCTTATTTACTAAAGCCTTCTTTATAAGCTCATAGGCCATAGTTCCTCCACCAATAGCCTCAATTATAATATTAATTTCCTTATCATTAATAATATCATCACTATTTGTAGTTAAAAGCTCCTGTGGATAATCCTTATATTTATCTATACTTCTTACTAAAATTTTCTTTATTTTAGCTTTAGAATTAAAATAATCATTTTGCTTAACAATATCATAAACGCCACTACCCACATGACCAAGTCCAAGTAATCCTATATAATTAGCACTCATCAATTTTCACCCCATCATTATCAACTAATACCTTTGTTATTTTAAAACCATATATTTCCTCAAGCTCAATATCCTTATCAGAAATTACAAGCAAGGAAGAGCCAGCACCACTTATCGCAACCGCACAATCTTTAAAATATGCCTTAACATCTAAGCTATGCTCAATTAGCTTATACCTGTAGGGCTCATGAATTTTATCATCAAAAATAGCCCTGATAAGCTTTATGTCACCTTCTATAAAGGCGGCTGGTAAATTAACAATATGTGATAAATTAGAAACGACATCACTTCTACTATACATATTTGGTAAAACACTACGGCTAAGCTCCGTTTTTAGCTCAAAGGGAGGAATTAAGCTATAGATTTTTAATTTATTTGAAGGAATATATTTTTTAAAATAATATTCACTATCAAGCTTGAATGCTGCACATAGTCCTCCCACTAGTGCAGGTAAAACATTATCTGGATGTCCTTCAATTTTAGCGCATAGGTCTAAAAGCTCAAAAGGCTTAAGTGAAGAACCAGAAATTAAATTAGCCCCCATTACTCCCGCAACAATACAGGAAGCTGATGAGCCAAGCCCTCTTGATGAAGGAATTTCGATTTTAAGTGGATTAATTTTAACCGGAATATAATTAAGCTTATAATATTCAAAAAAGCGTTTATAGCTTTCAAGAACTAAATTATTGACTCTAAATTCGCTTGCAAAGGCACTAACATCATCCTTATTATTTTCTTCAAAGCTAAATTCATTATAAATATTTAATGCTAGTCCTAAAGTATCAAAACCAACTGATAAATTAGCACTTGTTGCTGGAACCTTAATTTTTAGCATATTCTTTCACCTTTTTAACCACATTTTCTTTTATCTTATCCTTTTCACAAACAAAAGGATTCAGCTTAATATCCTTAAGAGCCAAAATACGCTCATCAGGCATAAAACCTGTTTTATTTTTAATCTCTTCAATTAATGCAATTTCGTCCTTGCTTGAATCAAGACCTAAAGCCTTGGCAATTGTTTTAGGAAATTTATAAGGACTAGCGGTTGAAACACATACCGTAAATCCTTGCGGCTTAGTCATAAGATAGCCACTATAAGCCACACTTGTATGAGGGTCAATTAAAATACCTTTATCAAAATATAGATTTTTTATTTCACCTTCTGTTTTAGCCTCATCTACATAAACGGAATCAATTTCATGAAGCTTAGCAAGTAACACATCATTTACTTTATAAGAGCCATTTTGATTTAGACTTTGCATAAGCTCCTTAACATAGTTCTTATCATGGGTCATTAAATATAATAGTCTTTCAAGATTTGAGGATATTAATATGTCCATTGATGGAGAATTTGTCACATAAAATGGGCGATTAGCATTATATTGGCCTGTTTTAAAGAAGTCAGTTAATACATTATTCTTATTAGATGAGCAAATTATATGATTAATTGGGGTACCAATCATTTTAGCGATATAGCATGCTAGGATATTTCCAAAATTTCCAGTTGGTACAGAAAAATTAATTTTATCCCCAAATTTAATTTTTCCACAATTAACTAAATGGTTGTAGCAATAAACATAATAAACAATTTGAGGAATTAATCTACCAATATTAATTGAATTAGCGCTTGATAGAGATACTCCCTCAACCTTAACAGTATTAAAGATATCCTTTACCGATCTTTGACAATCATCAAAATTACCCTTAACTGCCATAGAAAAGGCATTATCAGAATTAAAGCTTAGCATTTGCGCCTCTTGGATTTTAGAAATAGCCTGATGCGGATAAAGAACAACAACGCTAATATCAGAAAGAGCGCTAAAGCCACATAAAGCTGCACTACCAGTATCACCAGATGTAGCAGTTAAAATAATGGTATGCTCCTTAATATTATTCTTCTTTTTAGCGACACTAAGTAAATATGGAAGAATTTGTAAGGCCATATCCTTAAATGCGAAGGTTGGTCCCTTATATAAGTTTAAAAAGCCAAAGGAATCGGCCAAATCAAAGGAAAGCTCACCCTCATTAAAGGCCTTATCGTTATAAGCACTATCAACACAATAAGCTATTTCCTCTTCTGTATAATCATCTAAAAAAGCTTTTAAGATCTTTTTGGCAAGGCTTTTATAATCTAGCTTTAAAAAATTCTCATTATATCTAATATCAGGAAGCTTATCAAAAATAAAAAGCCCTCCATCTGATGCTAATCCCTTAATAATTGCTTGAGAAGCCGTTAGCCTCTCATCACCTCTTGTTGAAAAATACATTCTATCCACCTCTAGCTAATATTATACTTGTTTTTTGTAGATAAACAAGTGTTTTTGTAGAAAAAACACTTTTAAGTAAAAAAAGATGCTTAATTGTTAAGCATCTAATTTTTTATTTTTTAAATAATCTTAAAATATCATTATATGTTACAAAAACAAATAATATCAGTAATAAAATAAAGACGATATTATTTAAAATTGTTTCAAGCTTTTTATTTGGCTTCTTATGAGTAATAGCCTCATAAATTAGGAAGACAGCTCTTCCTCCATCTAAGGCCGGAATTGGTAAGAAATTCATAATACCAATATTAACTGATAATAAAGCTATTAAGGATAAATATGACAAGAAGCCTCTACTTAATGTTTGTGATACGAGACTAAAGATACCAACAACACCAGAAAGATCAGAAATACCAACCTCTCTAATATTAGCAGATGGCGCAATTAGCTCCTTAAGAGTTGAGAAAATAACAAGTGATGATTCACCAAACTGCTTAAAGCCAGCCTTTGTACAGCCCCAAAAATCAAAGTGATATTCAGGAGAAATTCCAATATAGGCCTTAAGCTTGATAATATCCTGACCAGATAATAAAGCATCTGAATAGGAATAAATAGGTGTTTGTGCTTCTATCTCCTTAGCCTTATCTTGGCTATAGAATTTATAATCAATTGATACAACATCAGTATAAGCATTTAAATTAGTAATTAAATCTGACCAATTATTAATTTCAATCCAATTAGACTCACCATGAAGCTTAATAGCTGTGATATAATCACCATTTTTTAATACTGGCTCATCATCTGAAGGAGTAACCTTTTCCTTACCAGTACCATATTTAAGGCTTAAATTACCAATTTGTGCACCCTTTTCATATGCTGAGGCCTTATCATCAATTTGCATATTAGAAAGACCAAAGCTGTTTAAGACAATATAGACACCACATTCTTCGGTCTTAATTTGACCTTCATGCTCATAGCTAACAGTAATTGAGGTTTTACCTTCTTTTGCAACATCATTCATTACTAAGCCTAGAGAATCCCATGTATCAACTTTTATACCATTTACTTCTGTAATCTTATCTCCAGCAGATAAAAATTTAGCTGAAGGATAAGCCTCACCAACACTTCCAACTACATTCGTATTAGCAGGAACACCCGTTACAAAGGAAATGATTAAATAAAGAACAATTGATAAAATGAAATTCATGATTACACCCGCACTGATTGTAATAAATCTTTGTGAGATTTTTTTAGAATCAAAGCTACGATCATATGGTGTAATTTGCATTCTATCCTTTGGTGATGAAACTAAGAAGGCATCTCTTAAAATAGGGAAGGTCTTATCCTCACCATCAAGCTCAAGTGTAACCTCTAGAGGCTCACCATGAGCGCCTAAAAGCTCAATATGCTTAACAACACCTCTAAAATCCGCATCTAGATTTTCATCAAGAATAATTTCTTTTACAGAACCATCCTCTACAGTGATACCAATTGTATCACCTTCATTGATTAAAATTTGCTCAGCCGTACTATCCGCCATGGCTACATATCCACCAATTGGAATAGCACGAATTGAAATCATAGTTTCTCCCTTACGCTTTTGCCACAAAACTGGGCCCATACCAATTGAGAATTCATGACACAAAATTCCGGCCTTTTTAGCAAAGTAAAAATGACCAGCCTCATGAATTAGAATAATAATTCCAATAGCAAAAATAAATGCAATTATACTTAAAACTATCAATTAAAATCAACTCCGAATTCACTTAATATTTTTATTTGAATTTCATCATTTAATACAAGTATTTCATCAATTGAAGGATTAGGATTTGGATATTCCTTATCTAAATAAGATCTAATAATCCTTTCAATATCTAAAAATTTAATTTTATCATTTAAGAAAAGCTTCACCGCCGCTTCATTAGCTGCATTAAGCACCGTAGGATAAAGACCGCCCTTTCTTCCAGCCTCATAGGCATAGGCAAGGCATGGGAATCGCTTTTCACTTAGCTCATCAAAGTGAAGACATGATATCTTTAAAAGATCTAAGGCTTCTCCATCATAATCAAGGTGATGAGGATACATTAGGGCATATAAAATAGGACCTCTCATATCAGGAGATGCTAAATGCGCTTTTATTCCTAAATCATTATATTCAACTAAGGAATGGATAATGCTTTCCTTGTGCATTACGGTTTTAATTTTATCATATGGCATATCAAATAAATGATGGGCCTCAATAACCTCAAAGCCTTTATTCATCATTGAAGCTGAATCAATCGTGATTTTAGCTCCCATATTCCAATTAGGATGCTTGAGAGCATCCTCCTTAGTTGCGTTTTCAATTTCTTCTCTGGTCTTATCTCTAAATGAACCACCAGAGGCAGTAATAATTAAGGATTTAACCTCTCTTCTATCCTCACCCTGAAGGCATTGCCAAATTGCACTATGCTCAGAATCAATCGGATAAAGCTTAAGGTTTTTCTCCTTCATTAAAGCCTTTACCTGATCTCCTGCCATTACAAGGGTTTCCTTGTTAGCAAGAGCGATATTTTTAGAGGCCTTTATCGCCTCTACGGTTGGCCTTAAGCCTGCAGAACCAACAAGGGCATTAACTAAAAGCTCATTATCATACTTATGATATGAAGCAACCATAAGAAGGCCCTCATCGCCGTAACAGGAAATAAAGCTTGGATTCTTTAGCTCTTCCATTTGTTCCTTCGTTCTAAAGGAAACAATTTCCGGCTTAAATTCCTCAATTATTTTTTGGGCAAGATTTGAATCATGACCAACGCTAAGGCCAATAACCTTTAATTCATTAGAATATTTCCTAATAACATCTAGAGCTTGAGTTCCAATTGAACCACAAGCTCCAAGTAAATAAATATATTTCATTATATTACATCCCTTTTAGAAAATAACGAAAATTAATAATAATGCAAGAGCTGCAAAAATAGCTGAATCTAAACGGTCTAATACTCCACCATGTCCTGGGAAAATATTACCATAATCCTTTAGTCCATAGGTACGCTTTAGCTTAGACGCAACTAAATCTCCAACCTGACCCGCAACAGAAATAAAGATACTAATTCCAAAAATAGCTACAAATTGCCAGAAGCTATTAAGCTTATCAAAATTACCCTTCCAAAATACACTTACACCACTTGAGTTACTAAATAAGGTTTTAATACCATCTTCATTGAAATAGCCACCCTTAAAGAAGATACCATAAAAATAAGCAATAGTTGTTGCACATAAAACAGCGATAAAGGAACCAATAACAGCACCCTCCCATGTTTTATGAGGACTAATTTTAGGACACATCTTATGCTTACCAAATTTAGAACCGCCAAAATAAGCAAATACATCGGTTAAAATGGTAATTAATAATAAATAAACAATAAAACGAAGGCCTAAGAATCTTAAAATAGTTAAGGCACCAAAGCCTAGTCCTGTATAGCAAATGCTTGTTAAAGCCTTACCGACATCGCCACCATCAAAATTATGGCAAAATACCATACATGCAAGTAAGGTAATAACTACAACTAAAATCATAGGTAGGAAGCCAATTTCAAGATTAAATAAATGTAAAATATGTGAAGATATAGAATCATTTAATCCTGTTGTATTTTTTACAAACTTAGCCCATTCGGTTAAGCAAGACATATAAATCAAGGCTGTACCAAGTACAATTATTATTTTTACACATAAAGGAAGCTTCTTTTCCTTTTCATATAATCTTATCATTTCAGTTGATGCAATAACTGCAAGAACAAGCATTGTTACTTGAAATAAAGGGAATAATTCCTTAACTAATAAAAGTGGAATTAAAATTAAACATAAAACAGTCCCTGTAATGATTCTTTGTTTCATTATTTGTCCTCCTTAAGCCCACCAAAGCGACGATTTCGACTTTGATATGAGGCGATAGCCTTTAATAATTCCTCTTCATGGAAATCAGGCCATAAGCAATCTGTAAAATAAAGCTCACTATAAGCTAATTGAAGTAATAGGAAATTAGAAATTCTTATTTCTCCACTTGTTCTAATAAGCAAATCTAGAGACGGTAAATCCTTAGTGAATAAATGCTCAAATATAGTATGCTCAGTAATATCCTCTGGATTCAATTTACCATCCTTAACAAGCATCGCAATTTCTTTTGTAGCCGTTTTAACCTCATCTAATGAGCCATAATCAATAGCTAAAACAAGATTCAAGCCCCTATGATCCTTAGTCTTTTCCTCCGCTTCCTGAATAAATTCTAAAAATTGAGGGCTCAATCTATCTCTTCTTCCAATAACAGTTATTTTAATATTAGAATCGAATAATTGTTTCTTATACTTTCTAAAATAGCCTAAAGGCTTATTCATTATAAACTTAACTTCTTTTTCAGGACGTGACCAATTCTCAGTTGAAAAGCAATATACGGTCATACATTTAATTCCAATTTTATTCACATATTTAGCAATATTAATTAGATTATTAGCCCCATGAAGATGTCCATAGGTTCTTGGCATTAACCTTTTTTTTGCCCAACGACCATTTCCATCTAAAATAATCGCTATATGCTTAGGAACACCTTTTTCTATTATTTCTTGTTCATTCATTTTTTTCACCTGCTTGTGATAAACTAATTCATTATATACTTTAACATAAATATAAACATATTACAAACAAATTCAAACTAAAAAAAATAAAAAAGCCTAAATGTGTTTAGCATAATAGGCTTCATTGACTTATAATTAAATATTCATTAATTCTTTACTCTTAGCATCAGCGATGTCTTCAATTTTAGCGATATATTTATCAGTAAGCTTTTGTACATCATCAAGGTAACCTTTTTCCTCATCCTCAGGTAAATCTAATTTCTTTAATGCATCATTTGCATCACGACGAAGATTACGTACTGCTACCTTACCCTCTTCAGCAACACGACCAACTTGCTTAACAAGGTCCTTACGACGTTCCTCAGTCATAGCAGGTAAAACAATACGAATACCAATTCCATCACCTTGAGGATTTAAGCCAAGATTAGCAGCTGAAATAGCAACCTCAATATCCTTTAAAGATGACTTATCAAATGGCTTAATATATAATTGGTTAGCCTCTGGTGTTGAAATAGATGCCATTTGCTTTAATTGTGTTGGGCATCCGTAGTAATTAACAAATACAGAATCTAGGATAGCAGGATTAGCACGACCTGTACGTACCTGGGCAAGCTCATGTTCAAATGCTTGAACAGATTTTTCCATTTTTTCTTCTGCTTCCATTAAAATCATATCTGGCATAATTTTAAGCTCCTTTTAATTATTTTTTACAAGGGTACCAATATGTTCCCCTTTTATAGCCTTTACGATATTTCCTGGCTTATTCATATTGAAAACAATAAGCTTCATACCGTTATCCTTACATAAGCTTGCAGCTGTAGAATCCATTACTGCAAGATTCTTATTTAAGACCTCACCGAAAGTTAGTTCATCGTACATTTTAGCATTTGGATTTTTTCTAGGATCCGAATCATATACTCCTTCAGTTCCATTTTTAGCCATTAAAACAGCGTCAGCACCAATTTCAATTGCACGTGTTGCAGCAGCTGTATCAGTTGAGAAATATGGGTTTCCAAGACCACCAGCAAAAATACAAACACGACCCTTTTCAAGGTGACGAATAGCACGACGTCTAATATAAGGCTCAGCAACAGCTTGAACCTCAAGAGCACTTAAGCAACGTGTTGGAACACCAGCCTGCTCTAAAGCATTTTGTAATGCTAAAGAGTTCATAATAGTAGCAAGCATTCCCATATAGTCAGCCTGAGCACGTTCAATACCAAGCTCCTCGCCTGTTTTACCGCGCCAAATATTTCCTCCACCACAAACAATACCGATTTCGCAGCCCAAATCATAAATTTCTTTAATTTGTTGAGCAGTTTCCTTTACTGTTTGAGGATTAATTCCAAAAGAAGTTTCACCCTTTAAGGCTTCTCCTGATAGCTTTAATAATACTCTTTTATACATATGAACAACTCCTTTATTTTTAAAAAAAGAGGAGCAAATTTGTTGCCCCTCAATAAATTACTTGTTTAGACCAGCTTGAGCAGCAACTTCAGCAGCGAAGTCTACAACTTCCTTTTCAATACCTTCACCTACAGCTAGACGAACGAATGATTTAACTGTTGATTTAGTATGAGAAAGATATACGCTTACTGTTTCATCTGGATTTTTAACAAATGGTTGATCTAATAAGCAGATCTCCTTTAAGTACTTTTGTAAACGTCCTGGAACAATATTGTTTTCAATAATGTTTTCAGGCTTTGGTTTAGCAGCTTTAGCATTTTCATTTAATGCTTCAGTTAAGATGATTTGTCTTTCCTTAGCAAGAGTTTCTTCACTAATGTCTGCTTGAGATACATAAGTAGGTTGGTTTGCTGCAATGTGCATAGCGATATCCTTAGCAACAACTTCATCAGCATTGTCAAGAACTGCAACAACAACAATTCTACCACCCATGTGCTTATAAGCACCGAAAATTTGGCTATTTTCCTTAGTGATTCTTTGAACACGACGTAAAGAAACCTTTTCACCGATTACAGCAGAATCCTCAAGAATAATATTCTCAAGAGTCTTTCCTTCAACACTAATGCTTAAAGCTTCTTCAGTATTAGTAACATCAGATGCACTAATAATTTGTCCAACCTTATCAAGTAAAGCTAAGAACTTATCGTTTTTAGCAACGAAGTCAGTTTCTGAGTTTAACTCGAATAATACGCAATCATTTCCATCGATTACATATGAGCAAAGTCCTTCAGCAGCTACTCTTGAAGCTTTCTTTTCAGCCTTTGCAATACCCTTTTCACGTAACCAAACGATAGCCTTTTCCATATCACAGTCGCAAGCCTCTAGAGCCTTCTTGCAATCCATCATACCTGCCATAGTTCTATCACGTAATTCTTTTACAAGTTGTGGTGTAACAGTCATGGTAATCCTCCTAAAATATTTTTATTTATAATTTAATTATTCAGCCTTAGGAGCTTTAGGAGCTTCCTTCTTTTGGTAAGGCTTCTTGAAGCCAGGCTTTCTATCGCCTTGAGGCTTACGAGGACCCTTGTTGTCCTTCTTAGGTTGTTCCTTATTGATTTCCTCAGAAAGGTTTACGGCTTCGTCTTCAAACTTTTCAACAACTCCACCGTTAGCCTCGATTACTGCGTTATTCATAACCCAAGTAACTAGCTTAACTGCGCGAATTGCATCGTCATTTGCAGGGATAACATAATCAACATCATCAGGATCACAGTTTGTATCTACGATTCCGAATACAGGGATATTTAACTTACGAGCTTCTAAAATAGCATTATGCTCCTTACGAGGATCAATAATGAATAAAGCTTGAGGAAGACCCTTCATATCCTTGATACCACCAAGGTTCTTTTCTAGCTTTTCTCTTTCTTGAGAAATCTTAGCTACTTCCTTCTTAGTAAGCTTTAATTGATCGATAACTCCGTCTTCGAACATCTTATCAAGATCATTTAATCTCTTAATTCTCTTACGAATAGTCTTGAAGTTAGTTAAAGTACCACCTAACCAACGGTTATTGCAGTAATATTGACCACTTCTTTGAGCTTCTTCCTTAACAGCCTCTTGAGCTTGCTTCTTAGTACCTACAAAAAGTACCTTTCCTTCATTCTTAGCGATTTCAAGTAAAGCTGCATAAGCCTTCTCGATTTCGTTAGCTGTTTTTTGTAAGTCGATGATATAAATACCATTTCTTGCTGTGTAGATGTACTTAGCCATCTTAGGGTTCCATCTACGAGTTGCATGTCCAAAATGAACACCAGACTCTAATAATTGTTTCATTGAAACTACTGACATTTTATTTTCCTCCATTTTATTTTGTTTTTTACCTCTGCTTTTTTCAACGCTTTGACCTCCACAGAATGTCATCTGCACTGGACGGTGAGCTCCAAAAGCATGTGTATTTTAATGCCTTTAACATTTTAGCATTAGTGATTAACAGTGTCAATACTTTTTGTAAAAAAATTAAAATAGTTTACAAAATTTATATATTACCTTCAAATTTATTCAATATAATAAATAACATAACTAGCAAACTTGTAGAAGGAGAGTGTAACGGCAAGCAAAGTTTGCTTAATATAATAAATAACATAACTAGCAAACCTCAAAACCAATATTTG